>ENA-UEQE01000007-UEQE01000007.1-human-gut-metagenome-genome-assembly--contig:-NODE-7-length-134108-cov-19.981706_pt1 | contig 134108 bp, 128 predicted proteins | sample MGYA00242934_ERZ507935 | MGnify/ENA primary metagenome ERZ507935 (study PRJEB26167, sample SAMN06115423) | human gut metagenome | host: Homo sapiens | place: China:Anhui | collected 2015-03-30... | reverse complement strand
AAGACTAATGTTGAAAATAAGAGATAAAAGATTACTTTTATAGTACATAAGGAGGAATTTATTATGGCGGAAGACAATCAAAAAGGTGCTGTAAAAATTACATCTGGAACTGGGGAAGTTATATCCTTAAATACTACAAATGTGGTTATTTCTTTTCGGACTATGAATCAAGATGTGCTTAGTAAGGGAACCTCAATGGCCCTTACAGTTACGATTTTCGGAAAAATCACTGATACGAATGTACCTGAAATAATCAAAATTTTTAACTGGAGTAAAAGTTTCAATCGCGAAGGGCTTTATCGAACTTTAGAAATTGTAAGTACCCCAGGGGAAAAAGTCGATCGTAAATATAAAATTCCCGAAATGTTTGTCGTGAATTATAAGGAAAATTTAGGAAAGGAAACAGGCAGTAGTGATCCACAAGGGGTTGAGTTTGAATTAGTTCTTCGTCAGAAAGAAGAATGTTTTGATCAGATTAAAACGTATTAAGTGAGGAGCTGAAGGGCAGATGCAGATTGAAGGGATAGAAGGATTATTGCGGGTTTACACTTGTCAGTTGCATAAAGAAGAAGGGCAGCACAGCTGCTTTTCTTTTGAAGCACTGGTTCCTGATGGCAAAGGAGCTGCTTATTTACAGCAAGTACATAACCCTATTAAAGCCTACTTAACGGAGGAATCAGGAGAAAAAGGGGACTGTGTTTTTTGCGGCCTCATTACTTCAGTAAAACTGAAACAGGATTTCTCTGCCACGAAAATCTGCGTCTGCGCCTCTTCTTATTCGCTCTTATTAGACGAACATGAGAAGGCACGCATCTTTCAAGATGAAAATAAACAGATGAAAGATGTTTTGTCAGCCAGTCGCTTGGAGTTATCCAAAGATATGGGACGAGGGGATGTGACCCTTGAAGTGGCTAATCCGATTCTTCACCGCCCATGCAAGGAAATCGTAGTACAAAACAAAGAGACAAACTTCTCTTTCTTGAAGCGATGCAGCCGGGCTTTGCATATCCCTTTGTGGGTCCGCGATCGGCGTGAAGCCTTGACCTTGAAGATGGATAACAAGACATCGAATCATACCTTGACGATTCCGGAGAAGCAGGTATACCAATGGTACAGTCAGCGTGACTTTTCTTCATCGGTTCATGAAGTGACATTGAGCCGTTATGTGGAACTTGGTTATGTCCTGGCCTTTCAGGATATCGCTGAAGGTAATTATTTGGTTACGGCTTGTACTGTTTCTTATGAACAGGGGCGCGATGTGTGCCGGGCAAAGTTGCAAAAGATCGAGAAAGAAGAATTTGACAGAGGCGAGCCGGTTTTTTCCTGGCAGGTTCCCTTGCGATTACTGGCAACCGTTACTAGTGTCGATGACCCTAAACACATAGGAAGGATACAGGTCCATTTTACAGGCAACCAGACAGAGTATGCAGATCTTGATGAAAAGAAGCCTTGCTGGCTCCCATATCGCAGTCCTTATACAGGGATAAAAGACGGGATTGTCTTTTTACCTGATAAAGGAGATATTGTAGAGGTTACCTTGATGCATGGACAAGGTTATGCATCGACAGCCTGGCGTAGTCAGCTGCTCGATGAGGAAGCCTGGAATGTGAAAGATAAGTATATTGGCAATAATTTCCAAAGGCGGATTCTTTGGAAGGAAAAATCGCTGGAGTTATTATCCGGGCAGAATAAAGTCATCATGGATGACGAAAAGGTTGAAATCCTGGTAGGGAATACGCATTTGCAGCTCGATAAAGAAGGCCTGCACCTACAAGTCCAGAGCGGCAAGACAGCCTTGGATATTACAGGGGATACCACGTTGCAATCGAAAGGAAACGCAGCCTTGACGGCCAAAGAAATAAACGTCAAGGGCAGCGGAGATATTAAAATTGACAGCAGCAAAGATATACACCTTCAGGGAAAACATATCAAGATGGGATAAGGAGACGGCTATATGGAACGAGAAGAATTAGAGCAGGTCATCAAAGGGGCCTTGGAACGGTTAAAGGAAAAGCAAGAAGAAGCAGTCCAGAACATGGAAAATGGTGCAGCGCGACAGTTACGCATGAAGCCCGATGAATGGACGGCCTTTTGGCAGGTTGTGACCGTTCTCGTACCTCAAGGTGATATAGAGCAGTGGAAGAACCGGGGATATGTACCGATGAATGAAACCATATCTTCTATTTTTCATCAAGAATGGAACCGGATTGATGGTACGGAACCTTTGGAAGAAAGAGGGCATCGTGAATATTTCTGGAACGGCACGTATGAATCGTGGCAGGATGAGATTAACGCCAATCATATCTATGAAGGCCGTTTTACGAATCGCGAAGGACAGACGCGCCCTTTCCATTATCAGCTAAGGCCTTCTCATGAATTGATAGGGCCAGAAAAGAAGCTCTATGAAGCGGCCAGACTCTATCGGATAGAAAAACCGGTCCTCTTTTCGCCTTGGTCCAGACGGCTGGTGTCCATCCAGCTGCAGGACGATATCCAGCCCATGACGGCTGCTGAATTTTTTGCCGGACAGTATGATTTCTGCTGGCGTCACAATGGATTAGAAGACAAAGTCCTGGAAGGACAGGAATTGCTGTGGAATGTAGACCTCGAACGAGAAGAAGATGGCAGTGCCAGTAAATGGCCTGACCCGGCTACGGGAGCGACTTGTTATGGCGTCCGCTTTTCTAACGTCGGTGAACGTACTTTCATCATCTTATCGGGATTGACAAGTGCAGCGTCTTCGGCAGTTTTTGAAAAGAGTCATCAAGTCATCAAGCTATATGGCGATTATTTAGATGAGGCCTGGAGACTCGATATTCAAGAGGCAGACATTCCTTCGGACTTAGCATATCCGGAAATCTGTTTCCCCAATACGTATGATTTGCCGAAATTTGGTGAAATCAAGCGCCTTTGTACTAAGGGGGATATTATCCGGACATTGAATCGCTATACCGTACCCTGGGCATCGATTGACGATATCTCCTTGACGATGCCAAAACATGCGACGTCTATCGTTCCTTACGTCGGCGATGATGTGTATGGCGGCCAGCCGGATTGCGAAGTCTTGAAATATCAGCGGGAACGGCTCCGCCATTTGCCGGAATGTTTTATTCGCTTTTCTTCAAAGACGGCGTCCTCTTCAAAGGATGGGTACGACTACTTTTTAACGGATTATGTCCGTTATGTATTAGCTGATTTGAACTTCCGGTTCCCTGATTTCCGCTGGAGGGGAGTGATAGCAGATGAGTGAGATTTGGCAGGATTTTGCTGAAGCAAAAGAATATATTGTCGATAAAAATCCCGTCTCGCCCTTCATCGAAGTCTGGCACAAGGCGGGCAAAACGGTCGCAGTCAATCCCTTGGTGCGTTTCCCAAAACTGTTTTTGCCGCTTTGTCAAGAAGACAGCGGCTTATCTGAAGAGGAAGAACGGGCTATTGAAAATGTGCTGTTTCACTATCTTGCCAGAATGGATCGGTTAAGTGGTTTTAGTCTATCATCACTTCGCCTTTTCGATATCCAGCGGGATATACAGTATGGATTGTATGGGCAGCGCGTACAGCAGTGGTATGCTAGCTTAGCGGCTAAGGACCAATATGCTTTATTACGGGGCCTGGAACAGTCCCGGTATGAAGGGATTTCCCATTACCATATGTATCGTGTTCTGATGCAACATTTCTTTACAGGCACCAAAGTTTATACTTATGAAGCAGAACATCGGGTACTTGTCTATATCCCGGAAGAGCAAAGTGCTGAAAAAGAGGTAACGGCAGAACTGTTGCAGGATTTATTGCTGGACTGGCTTTGGGATATACGGCTGTTTTGGAAATGGCCTTTCGGTATCCTCGGTAAGGGGCAGACAATGCATATTGATGGCATGGTCATCTACTAAAATGAGAGTGAGGCATTGCATTATGGGAAAAGAAATAGGCATTGATTTTGGGACGACGAATACGGTCGTTTCCTATTACAATAAGAAAGACCGCCTGTGGCAGCTGAAATATGAAGGAAAATCGATTATCCCTTCTGTCATTTATTTCAAGAGTAAAGAAGATATCCTGATTGGCAGTGCGGCAAAGAAAAAATTACAGTTCTTGAAGAATGGGGCCGGTGTGGATAATTTTAAGCCCCAAATTGGTAATTCTGAACGCGTAGAAATCGTTACCGAAGATGGCGAAACACTTCGCCTTCGCTATCGGGAAATTGCGGCGTACTTTTTAAATCAGGTCATCCGCGGCGTCGAGGAAAAATTACTTCGCGAATTCGGACCTGATGAGGGCTGCCTAGACCGGGCTGTCGTCACCGTGCCGGCCATGTTCAATGATAAAGAACGGTCGGCTACGAAACGGGCCGTCAAAGAGGCGGGCATCCAGGAAGTGAAACTCGTGGCCGAACCGACAGCGGCAGCCGTTGCCTACGAAGAAGACCGGAATGAGCATACTCCTAATGCGACGGTGCTGGTCTATGATTTCGGCGGAGGGACTTTTGATGTTTCTATTATTCAGGAAAATCACGGGCAATTCAAAGAAATTGCCAGAGGAGGCCGGAAGGACTTGGGTGGAAATGATTTAACAGAAAAGATTTTTAATAAACTTTGGCAGGATTTCAATAAGCAGTATGGATTAGAACTGCCCGTTGAAGACGACGAATTCGATGAAGATTATTATCACTTCTCTGTCGATGACTATCGCAAGAATAAGATGGAACTTTGGGAAGGCGCCAATAATTTAAAGGAAGATTTGTCCGAAGTTGATGAAGCTGAAACGACGCTCAATGTTTTTATCGCGCCTGGAGAGTCGGAGTTATATACGGTGAGCCTGAGCCGGGATGAATTGAATCAACTGATTGAACCGGAAATAGACGAAACGGTACAATCTACGTTGCAGACGATGGATGAAGCCCGGAATCGTGGTGTTACCGAGGTGGATCAAGTTGTCTTGGCCGGCGGCAGCTCAAATATCCCCTTAGTATCTGAAAAAGTAGGTGAAGCCCTGCAAAGTCAGGATGTCATGTATGGTGATAACGTTTCTACCCTTATCTCCCGCGGGGCCGCCATCTTTGCGAAACAGTATAAAGATATCGATTCGCTGACCCAGCCTATTAGCAACGTCGATTTAGGCGTCATCGTAACAGATGGCGTGCAGTATCAGAAATTTAATACGATTATCCCTGCCGGAACCGATTTGCCTTGCCAGAAGAGCTGCAAATTCCGCCTGCTTCGCGATGGACAGCAGAAGCTGGAAATCAATTACTATGAACGGGACTGCAAGAACTATCCAAAAGCCTCCCGCGTCGGCGATGACGGAATCGAACTAATTGACACGCTGGTCATCGATTCGCTGCCAGCTGGGTTAAAAAAGAATGATGTCACGATTGAAGTTACTTTTTGTGCCCAAAAAGATGGGACCTTGGATATGGATGTGGCGTTAACGGATCCGCAAGGCCATGTCATCAGCCAAGGAGCTATGAAGTATCAAAAGAAGAGCGATTTGGAGTGAAATCAATGGAAAACATAGAACAACTCTTATCACGATTAGAAGCCAGGTATGGAAATCCTGAAGCCGACTTTATGGCTCGTGCCGGAACGATGCAGGACTTCGGTCAGGCTGAGGACCCGATTCCGGTAGCGAAAGAACCTGAACCCCGTATACAGGCTGACTTAGAAATCCATACAGAAGCCGACTGGAATGAGGCAACGGCAAAGTTGAAAGATGTCCAGTCCTTGTCGGCTTATATCAGCCAATCTTCTTATAAGGACCGTGAAAAATTACTGAATGTGTTGCAGCAATATACGAACACCATTGATAGAAAGATGGCATTTCCCGAAGAGGAAGAAGATCAATGTGCAGAAATCTGGCTGGGTAAAGCGCAGGATATCTTGAAGAAACGATTTAACACTTTACGCAATACCGTACATCGAATGAAAGAAATGCCGACATTTCAGAAAGGCTTACAACGAGAGATACAAAAATATTTTGAAGGCATCGGTATGCACAAGCATCCTTTCCAGGAAGGCAATACGATAGTTGGCCAAGAAGAATGGTTTGAGTTTTATCCATTCCCTAATGATGATGCGGCACGGAATATGAAAATCAAAGAGATTGAGATGCAGCCGTATTATATGATGTATCGTGACAATGAAGAAGAGGATGAAGAAGAATCAATTAAAAGATTTATCTTTCCTGGCCGTGCCTGGGTCTATAAAAAGAAAAAGGAGGCATAAAAAATGTCATTTTGGAAGTTATTGTTTCATGGAGACGAATACCTGAAACAGGAGATACGGAAACAAGTCGGTAAAAAAATAGCGAAGCTGACGGAACGCATCGGTTTATTAGAACAAGAATTAGAACAGACCAAACAAAAACAGATGCAATTGCAGCAGCTAGTGCAAAAACAGGCTCAGCAGATTAGAGACCTGGAGCAGTGGCGGGCAGCAGCTAAAGTGGCTGCACCTGTAGCCAAGGAAGCAGAACCCAGTAAGCCGGCTCCGGTTATGCCGATGCCGGAAAAAAAGCCTTTTGATATCAAGCGCTTCAGTATTTCGAAACCAGATAAGGTATTGATAAGGACAGCTTCTGATGTAGCGCGGGCTATGGAAAATATAAAAAATATAGATAGCTTATGTGCGTTCTTAAAAAACTATGGAGATAAAGATGCTATGATGATTGCCAAGCTGGTAGCGCAATATCAGGAGCGAGTCGAACGCTTTGAATCGGCATTGCCGCAAAAACGAAAAAAGTGGGACGATGAAATGGTGTCGGAAGAAGTGACGGGCGCCGTATTCGACATCATGAAAAAAAGCCTGCTTACGCAGCTGCCTGTAGCCATTCTTCGCGGCAGTGCCAAGAATCCGCTATTCTATGGGGGATTATTAGAAGAACTCAATAAATATCTAGCACAATGCGGCGTCTACACTCTGATGCCATCCAGTAAGGCTTACTTCAATGACGATGACTGCCACTTCATGGAAATCCAGCCGCTGCCGACGAAAAATCGCGGAGATGACAAGCGGGTAGAAGCGATTGAACGACTGCCTTATTGTCTCGATTATATTGACGAAGACGAAGACCGTCAGGTCTGCCAGTTAGATGGGCAAATGACTGTCTATCGTTTTGAAGATTGAGAAGGGCAGAAGTGGAGCACTGTATATGGACAAAAAAATGATTTATGCCGGCATTGATTTTGGGGCTTGTAATATTAAAGCTGCCTACTTGCAGGGAAAAAGAGTACGCAAGATTAAATTGAATACGAATCAGAAGGCCGGTGATCAGACGCCAAACGTCATCTATTACGATAAGATTAACGACAAGGTCGTAAAATCCATCGGCCTGCTGGCTCAGAAAAAGTTTGATTATGAAAATAAGGTATCCCATATAAAGACAAAATTAGAACAGCCGGACTGGCGGCAGGAGATACCCCATTTAGGAAAATCCGTCACGGCCGGGGAGGTAGTCCAGGATATTTTTTCCTGTGTCTGGCAGGAAATGACCAAGATCCAAGCAGATGCCAACTGCTGGGATATTACGCTGACTGTTCCCGTATGTTTTTCGATGGTCCAGAAAAACTGTCTCTATCAGGCAGCTTTGCAGGCTGGGGTGCCGGTGAAGCGGATTATTACCGAACCCTTCGCCGCATTGTTTTCTCAAACCGATTTAGAAGATGCTGACGATGAAGAATTGGGCTTAATCTTTGATTTTGGCGGTTCTACGTTGGACATCAGTTTGTTGCAGCTGATTCCCGATGATGATGAAGTGGAAATCAGAGAATTAGCGGCTACCGGCCTCCTATATGGTGGCTTAGACATCGACCAGGCTATTTATGAAGACTTATTGAAAAAGAAATATCCTGACGATATGGAGACGCTGTTGAAAGACGATGAGGGAGGAGCGGCAAAAGCCGAAATCCTGCAGAACATTGCCTATGCCAAAGAAAGCCTGTTTGATCCCGATGGTGGCGAAGAGGAAAGCAGTATCTTTATTACTGCCAAAGATGGCTCAAATCATGATATGACAATTACTCAGGAGGAAGTAGAGCAACTCTTAAAAGATTCTGATATTGGCCAGCGCATCCGCGATGCCCTGGATATCGTCATGGACGAAGCCGATATGCCGCTTTCGTGGATCCGCACTTTTGGCGGGACGTCGTACATCCCTTATTTCCGGCAGTTACTGAAAGACTATGCAGATGACGAAGTATTCGATGACGAGGAAGATTTGGATGAAGATATGTATACGGCTGTCGCTGAAGGAGCAGCCCGCTATGGCGCGATTTGTGCAGGTGATGAAACAGAAGTCACCGCCAAAAATCGGATTCCTTACGCTATCGGATTTCTGGAACACAAGCGGTTCCAGCCTTGTATCCATCGGAATGTCCTGCCGGGATTCGTTACGGGCTATCGGTCTTGGAAACGGCCTTATTTAGAGACTCTTTCCTATACGGTCCCCGTATATCAGCAATTCCTGACGGCTGAGTCAGAACATCAGGACCCGGTCTATATTGGCAGTCTGCATTTAGATGCTTCTAAATATCCCGGGGCTGGCTCTATCCTGTACAAAATGAAAATCGACGTGCAGGAGCAGATTCATGTGACGACGTTTATACAAAAAGAAGGACAGACCGAAGCTGAGCGGGATATTATTCCCATTGAACAGCTGACAGTTCCTATAGGAGGCGAATAGTATGGATGAAAAATATGAAAAGTTACACAGCTATGGTAAATCGCTGACACAAGATTTGCAGGCCGTGCAAGACCATTTATATCGGGCTTTATGTCAGTCAGAAGCTGAAAAAGTAGCTGAAGCTAAGCGCTTTGAAGAAGAAATCAGTCGATTGAAGCAGCGGCTTGTTGCTCAGTGTACGACTTCAGATCGTGAAATCCAGCGATTGACTGGTTTGCTTGAACAAGAAAAGAGGGATGCCAAGACACTGACTCAAGAAGTGGATGATCAGATTGCTGCCTTAAAGAATAATGTAGAAAATGTGGCTGAATATCATAACTTCTTGACAAAGCAACAGACGAAAATAGAACAGCAAGAAAGGGTGTTGAAGGACAAAAAAGAAGAATTAGATAAAAGAGAAGAAGCGATAGAAAAAGGTGAAGAAGAACTCGAAGAAGCTAAGGATGAATTGGCGAAAAAAATCCATGAATTTGAAGCTTCAGATAAATCTAAAAAAGAACTTCGAGATAAGATTCATCAGTTAGAAGTTGATAAGAAGGAATATGAAGATAAGTTAGAAAAGCGGAATCAGGAACTTAATGCTAAGTGCCGTGAGAACGACGATTTAAGGACTAAAAAGGAACATTTAGAAGCAGAATATAAAGAGATTTTGAAAAAAAAGGATGATGAAATAACAAAATTAAACAATGAACTTGCTACGTATAAGCATCCAGGGGAAACTGAAAATATTGATAAAATAGAAAGTAATAGAATCCTTATTAGGGATATTGACTATTCTATACAGGATGATTCGGATAAATAATAATGAATAGGTGATGAACATGAGCGAAGAAATTTATGCAGGCATTGACTTAGGTACGACGAATACGCTGGCGTGTTTTTTACGGAAAGGCAAACTGCGTTTGGCTAAGTTCCCGGGAAGCGGGAAATTGATTCCGTCAGTACTCTATGTCGATGAAAGAAAAAAAGTTTATGTAGGCGATATTGCTAAAAAACGGATGAGTCTGGATCCACAGAACGGGATTCGCTCTTCTAAGACCGATATGGGCAATGCCGCAAAAATCTGGAATTGCCACGGCCTGACTTTTACGCCGACAGAAGTAGCAACAGAAATCTTAAAAGCCGTCCGCCAGGCCGTCATCAAAGCTATGAAGTGCGATGACGATGCCGTCGTCCGCGCCGTCATCACGGTACCGGCTTATTTCAATTCTAATCAGCGTGATGAAACGAAGAAAGCCGGTCAGGCAGCGGGTATCGAAGTACTGCAAATCATTACGGAACCGATGGCCGCTGCTGTCGCAGCTGGACAAGACCTGGAACTGGATAAGAAAATCTTGGTCGCTGACCTCGGCGGCGGCACTTTTGACTTGAGTGTATTAGAAGCCGATAATCTGCATCATACCTATCGGGCGCTGGATATCGATGGCGACCGTCACTTGGGTGGCGATGATTTTGACAGGTGTTTGCAGAATCACTTCATCCAGACAATCAAAAAAGACTGCGGCGTAGATTTGTCTTCTGCTGAAGCATCGGGTTTTGAGCTTAACAGTTACTACAGCGTCCTGCATAGTATTCGGGATGCAGCAGAAACGGCTAAGACGGAACTCAGTGAACAGGAAGAAACGGCAGTGATGATTCCTGAACTGTTTCAGTATGGAGAAGAAACGTATAGCTTTGAGGAAACGCTTACACGCAATCAGTTTGACGCCATCTGCCAGCCCTTATACGATAAAATCTTTACGCGGGTCCGCCGTTTCATCAGCCAGTCCCCAAAATTTACGCCGGCTGATATCGCCACGATAGTCTTAGCCGGCGGCAGCTGTTATATCCCTTATATCCAGGCGGAAATGGGGCAGATTTTCCAGCAGCCTATCGACACGCAGATGGACTTGACAACAATCGTTGCGACAGGAGCCTGCTATGTTGCGGAATCCTTGCGCGGCGGGATGGAAACGGAATGTGAACAGACCGTGGTCATCGAAGATATCATTGCCCATTCATTAGGCGTCCAGGCCGATGAAAATGGGAAGGCCGTATTATCTAAAATCTTAGAAAAAGGCGATGTCTATCCTTGTGAAAAGACCCGCCATTACACGACGACGCGGGATTTCCAGACCGTTATCCCTATCGATATCTATGAAGCCGGGTCGGATTGTGAAGATAAAAAAGACATTGATAACCATGATTTTTATGGCAGTATGGAATTGACAGATATTCCGGCTGAACGGGCGGGAAAAGTCGACATCAACGTCACCTTTTCGTATGACCAGAGCGGCTGCCTGACGGTAACGGCCAAGGATGAAGAAAGCGGGATTTCCAAACAGATTACGATCCGCAAAGGGGAAAAACAAAAGACGTCCCGGACAACGGCTGTATCGGCTGACCTGGCGGTCTTACTGGATACGTCGGCAAGTATGGGTGGTACGCCGATAGTAGCCGCAGTGAATGCGTATCTAACCTTAGTAAAAGAACTCGTCGACTTGCAACAGAATCGGGTAGCCTTGCTTACCTATGACGATTATACCCAAGTTAAAGTGCCACTCACTCATTCGTTAAGTGATTTGGTGTCTGCTGCTAATATCCATTGTCCCTCGGGTGGAACAATGATAAAACCAGCCTTGGAAGCAGCGAGTGATTTATTTACTGACGATGATTTCCGGAAATTTATCATTGTCATTACAGATGGCCGCTTTTTAGACGATTCCTCACAAGTACAGCATTTGGCGACACAACTGAAAAATCAGGGCATTACGATTATCTGCGTAGGTGCTGGTGACGATGTGGATCGCGCGATGCTGAACCGATATGCCAGCCCGGACTTTGTTTACACCATAGAGTCTATGGGTGAATTGGCAGATACTTTTAAAACTATTTCAGAAAGAATTCGTTTAAAAGAATAGGAGTGAAAATATATGAGCAGTTATGTTGAGAATGTTATGGCAGAGTGTTCCATGCCTTTGGAAATATCTCTGGATGATTTTAGAAAGCTTGCTTCAGATACGAATGAAGATGTCTTTGACGCTTTATGGAATTGGCGAACTAAAAATGAAATTATTGAATATTTAAAAAGTCCTAAAGTTGCACGGCGTGATTTAAAGGAATTAGTTGAAGACCTTTTGGAGCACTTTCATAAAGAATCTAAAACTATTTTACATTTTATAGGGAAATCAGAGTATATAGAATTGATTGAAAAAGGATTTACCTTGTCAATTCCACAAGCAAAGGCACCTGCTAAAAAGACTAAAGAAGAAAAACAAGAAGATACCGTTCCTTTGACGAAGATGGATTTGCAGCGGTTATATGAAACACTGAAAAAAAGCGCTAAATGCAAAAGCATTGATGATGGAGCTATCCAAGTTTCAGACAGCCCGATAGTTGTCGACAGACTCCCCATTGGCGTGCAGGATGATTTTTGTTTGGAAAGCGAAGACTATTCCTTATATTTCGGGGCCGCTGCTTTGATTGGCCTTGATGGGGAACATGGAGAAGTAGTCGCTTCGGGCCATTTGGAAAAAGATGCTAATGACGAAATCCATTTGGTTTTTGCAGCTGAAGATATTGATTATGACTTTTTCCGCAGCCATACGCAATGCCAGGTCTTGCTGTTTCCCCGGGAAGCCGCGGCTGTATTGAATCAAAAACCCTTAAATCCCGATAAAGTCCCTGAAGTATATTTGGTCACGTGTTATGTCTACTTCCAAGAAATGGAAAAGACAGACCGGACCCTTTGTATCGACTTTGGTACGAGTAATACGACAGCTGGGTCTTACGGTATCCTTTCCGATGACGATAGCATAGAAATCGTCAAATTCATTGATAAGAGCAATGGAGCTATGGCTGAACGCCGGATGGTACCGACCATTGTCTATGTCCAAAAAATAGAAGACAAGAAGATTACGTATCTCTTTGGCTATGAAGCCTTGCAAAAAGTAAGAGAAAAGGATTACTGCACGACGGCCAGTGTCTTTTATGAAATCAAGCGCTGGATCAATGACCTCGACTCAGAAGAAGAAATCTACGATGAACAAGGACGGCGGGGAAGAGTCCAGCATAAGGAAATCATCAAAGCCTATTTGGATTTCGTCATCCATACGGCGGAAGAAAAATTCTTCAAGAAAAAATTTGAACGGATTCACTTTACAGCACCGGTCAAGTTGAAAGATTCCTTTATCAATGCCATGAAAGGATTATTTAACGGCGAATATACGGTCTTACGCAGCAGTTCCAGCCTGGATGAAGGCATTGCTATTGTCTATCAGTTTATTGCCAACAAATTGAATAATCTGGAATCTGGCAAAGGACTGCCCATCATGATTAGCGACTGCGGCGGCGGGACGACAGATCTGGCCCGCTGCGATTATACCATTTCTCAAGATGGAGCAGCTGGCAGCTGTCCCCGCTTGGAAATCAAGACGGGATTTGAAAACGGTGATTCGAATTTTGGTGGCAACAACTTGACATTCCGTATCTTACAGATGCTGAAAATCAAGATGGATTACCATCAGGTCCATCAAAAAGATATTTCCATGAAGGAACTCATCATGGATGAAAATGCTATCCTCAACCTCATTGATGAAAAAAGAAAGGCAGGGTGGGAAAAGATTTACCAAAACGTGGAAAATGCTTATACGGAAGCAGAAAAGCGGATTCCGACCCGCTTTGCTGAAGAACGGATGAGGACAGATAAATTATACGTCAAGCGCAATTTCTATTACCTGTGGCAGATGGCCGAAGCCTATAAAAAATCTTTTTACCAGACACAAAAGGACCGGGTATCCTTGGATTTTGACAATGAAAAAGACCTGGAAGTCGGTATTGGGACGCAGGACATGTATTATCTCTATTGGAGAAATGAAAAAGGAAAATTAGTGAAGAAGGAAAAACCTTTAGAAGGGCTGCGGATTACGATTACCGATATTGAACGGCTGTTATATGCCGATATTTATTATTTATGGACCCGCGTCCTGCCTGTAGATGACTTGGAAAGGGAAACGTATAATTTCAACTACCGCTTATCTGGTCAGTCCTGCAAAATCGATTTGTTTGCCCAGCTGCTGAAAGAATTCATTCCTGGCCGATGCCTTCGCAGTAAGGGCGATAAAAAGGGTGACGATGAACAGCTTAAACTGGACTGCCTGGAAGGCAGCATCCGTTACAATATGGATAAAGATGAAGGACGGTTTGAACCGGTCATTCAATCGCTTACGCCTAAGCTCCTGTATGATTTGATGTTAGTCCGCAAAAATGCGGAGCATCCGCAGGCTGAAGACATTCCGTTATTACATCGGAATGATGATGGCAGCATCGAACTCCATGTGGCTTTCTTCCCGACGACAGCCAGTCGTTCTCTTTTCCAAGTGCGGAAGAGAGAAGAACCTGATGAAATCGTAAATTCCTTTGACTTTGCCTTTGACCGCAGCGATACAAAAGATATTACATATGATGGTTTATTTTCCCTTATTAAGGGCGACGTTTGCGATGACTATTATGATGCTATTGAAAGCGCTCTTAGAAGTCAGTTAGGGAGAACCTCTACAGATTCAGAAAAGCATGAAGAATATGGCATCTTTGCAGTCCCAGCGAAGGACGGCTATGGGGTTTACCTGTTTCAGGTAAGGAGAATCAATGACCAAGGCATCCAGGAACTCCGTTTACAAAAAGGCCCTTGCTATTACAGTTTTGAATCGGATTCGCTGATGACGTTCTTTGATGGGAAGCGGTGAGAATATGTTTGAAAATAGGGACACTGTTTTTACCAAAGGCCGTATCTTGACGAAGGAAATGCTGGACCTTTTATATGCCTGGCCGCGGCAGACGCTACAGTTATATTGCCGCAGCCTCTCGGAAGGTGTTATCTGTGGTCTGGAATACGAAGCGACGGACGACGATATCCTCATCCATCCCGGCATGTTATGGAAGCAGGGGTCACTCTGGTTTTTACAGCAGAAATTGTCTTTAAAAAGCTTGTGCAAGGGGACTTATCAGGAGGGACAGCGCTATTCCCTGCAGTTGTTGCCTGAAACCACAGCTGTACAGGGCGGTGTGACGACACGATTGCTGGATGTGACGCTAAAAGCTTCCGGTGACGGGAAGGCCGATTGGGGTTCCTTTTACTATCAGCATGGGAGGCTGCCGCACATTCCTGCTACTTGGGAAGAAGTTATTGAAAGTTTGAATAATGCTTCTTATTTCAACCTGAGCCACCTTTCTTGGGCAGCGCCTGAGGAAGCTACTTTTCATCCCTTGATTTTTGCTTGTCTGGCCCAGGCGCTTGAGAAAAAGGCCTGCCGCAGTGCTTTGGAAACGGCAATGCTCGTCCAGCTCTATGAACGCGGTACCTTGACTATGAAAACGTTACGCCTCTATACCGGAGATTCTTATGGCATTTCGCGTGATGAGTTGTTGAAACATATTAATGAAGCCTTGCAAAAAGTGGATTTGCTTCCGCCTTCACCGAAAGCAACGCCTCAAGAAGTCAAAAAAATAAAACCGATATCGGGGCAGCGTGGAATGATTTAATAAAAAGGGCCAGGTGCTTTGCAAAAAAGCACCTGGTTTTCTCAAAATGACAGTATTTGTCGTCGCCATCTGCTATGATATAGGTATAGGAAGAATTTAGATGTTAGGGTAAGGTGATACTATGGATGTAACGGCTATGGGAAAAGCTTTGTCATTGTCTTATGATAAGGCCCTCAGCGGCATTGCCGGTATGAAGGGGGCTGAGGCGCTGGCGGCGGAATATATGGCGACTGGTGGTGATTTGGAGAAGCAGGTGGATATGTTGATCCGCAATCAGGTCATCAAGTGCGGGGCTTCGGGCTTTTTGACGAGTTTAGGCGGCGCTATTACGCTGCCCGTGGCTTTGCCGGCCAATGTCCTCAGTGTGCTGTATATGCAGCTTCAGATGATTGCGGCCATTGCTCATATGGGCGGCTATGATTTGCAGAGCGACCGGGTGCGGACGCTGGTCATCGCCTGTCTTTGCGGAAACCAGCTCAAGGAAGTATTGAAACAGGCTGGTATCAAGGTGGGGACGACGTTGACGGCTAAGGCGATTCAACGGTTATCGGCAGTGCTCTTCAACCGCATCAATCGGACGGTTACGATGCGTTTGTTGTCGCGTTTCGGGACGAAGAGCGCCATTAATTTAGGGAAGGCCATTCCCCTCGTCGGCGGTCTGATTGGCGGTGGCTTCGATGCATATTCGACGCAGATTATTGGCAATAAGGCCAAGGAAATGTTTATTCTGGAAGCCCGGCATATGGAAAATGGGGAAGTAGCTGTCGAAGTCATCAATGTATCGCCTGATGAGATGGATTAAGGAGGTCATATACGATGGAACTCATGAATTTGAATCATCCCGCTTCACATAAGTGTGCTTTTTGTAAGCACTGGTATGACCCGATGAACCAGGCCATCCGGCCGAAGGCACCGATTGTCGGTTTTTGGGAGTACGATCCGCTGGCTGAGAACCAGTGTATGGTGCGGAACATGAAGACCCGCGGTGTACAGTCGTGTAATCAGTTTGTCTGTAAGATTTGAGAAGGGCGTGAGGACGTAAAAGATGGGGACAGCTGTGGCTCAAGGCGTTGCCTGGCTGATTAAATGGTTTATTTTGCGGCCTTTATTTTATATTTTGATACAGGTTTTATGGCCGTTTATTTATGGCCTTGGTGTCAATTTTTTAACTGTCTATGAGACGGGATGGAACAGTGGCGATTGGCTTACGAGGGGCCTGCTGATTTTTATTACCCTTGGCTTTTTGGGACTGCTCGTCGGTATTTTTGCCCCCAAGAAGGAGGCCCAGGAAAATCGGCATCGTGTCCGCTGTGTGATGGTCAATGTGCTGTTATACGTGCTGGTCCTTTATATTATCGCCCGGTGGTATGGGTTGGCCCAGCCCATTACGATGACGATTACGATTTAAAGCGGGGCAACCTCTCAGACCGCCGTTGGCGGCCAGCTCCCCTATGATGGGAGCCTTCTTGAAAGGATGTGTTTATTTGAAAGAAGATAAGGTTTCGCGGGTACTGGCGCTGTATTCGCAGCTGCTGGCTGGCCAGACGATTCAGAAGGCGGCGGCAGCCCAGCAGTATGGTGTGAATGAGCGCAGTATTCAGCGGGATATTGAGGATATCCGGGCTTTCTGCCGCAATGGCATGGCCCTTGGCGATGGGACGCCTTGTGATATTGTCTATGATTATGTCGATAAGGGCTACCGCATGGAAGGCGGCCAGGCGCAGAAGTTGTCCAATAGTGAAATCTTGGCGTTGTGCAAGATTTTGCTCGACAGCCGGGCTTTCGTCAAAACGGAAATGGAGGACATGCTGCACAAGGTGATTTCCGGCTGTGTGCCAGCATCGAATCAGGCTATGGTGACTCAGCTGGTCAACAATGAGGCTTTCCATTATGTGGAACCGCGGCACCGGACGAGTTTCCTCGATACCATGTGGCATCTTGGCGAGGCCATCCAGCAGCACCGCTACGTCGACGTGTCTTATGGCCGCCTGAAGGACCGGAAAATCGTTAAGCGCCGGCTGAAGCCGCTGGCCCTGCTCTTTTCGGAGTATTATTTCTACCTCATCGCCTTCATCGACGACAAGGAGATTGCCAAGATTTATGAAAGTGCCCGGGATATTACGCCGACCATTTACCGCCTGGACCGCATCAAGACCCTGGAAGTGGAACAGGAGACATTCCACATTCCTTATAACCGGCGTTTCCAGGAAGGCGAGTTCCGCAAGCGCGTCCAGTTCATGTACGGCGGTCGTCTGCAGCGCGTCACATTCACCTATACGGGCTACGACATCGACGCCATCCTAGACCGCCTGCCGACGGCGAAGATACTGAGTGAAGATAACGGGACGTACCAGCTGGAAGCAGAAGTCTACGGGAAGGGCATTGAAATGTGGCTGCGAAGCCAGGGGAAATACGTCAAAGACATTAAGATTGTGGAGTTATGAGCTCAAGGAGTCATGCATGGGGCATAAACCCTCATGGGATGGCTCCTCTTTTTGTTTCCCGTGATTCTTGTTATAATGAAATAAAAGAAAGCAGGTGAGGCTATGAAGTGGCAGATGCCGATCGGTGTCGATAATTTTTTTGATATACAGAGCAAGCATTATTATTTTGTCGACAAGACAGATTTTATCCGCCAGCTCATCGACGGGCACAGTGCGGTGACGCTGATTACGCGGCCGCGGCGGTTCGGCAAGACCTTGACGCTGAGTATGCTGGAGTATTTCTTTTCTATTGAAAAAGAGGCACAGAGCTGCCATCTCTTCGACGGCCTGGCTATTGACCGGGCCGGGGCGGATTACATGGCCCATCGCGGACAGTATCCGGTATTGTTCTTGTCCTTGAAGGATTTGAAGGACCTTACGTGGCCGCAGATGTTGCAATCCCTGAGTTCCTGGATCAGCTACTGGTTCATTGACCATGATTATTTAGCTGATAGTCCGTCTGTCAATCCGGACTTGCGCAGGCGCTTTCTGGCACTGAAACAGCAGGCTTCTGGGCAGAATGAAATGCAGCTGGCCCTGGCACTGTTGGTCAAGATGATGCATCAGCATTTTGGCAAGCCAGTCATTTTATTGATTGATGAATACGATGCGCCCATTCAGCAGGCTTGGGAACACGGCTTTTATACAGAGTGCATTGCTTTTATGAAACAGTTTTTGGGCAGCGTCCTGAAGGGCAATCGCGACTTAGATTTTGCCGTACTGACAGGGGTCCTGCGGGTCGCCAAAGAAAGTATTTTCAGTGATCTGAATAATCTCGATGTCTGTTCCGTCATGGATGCTGCCTATCGGGAGGTCATTGGATTTACGCCGCAGGAAGTGGCACAGATGGCGGAAGACCTGACCATGGCGGAGGCGCTGCCCGACTTGAAGAAATGGTATGACGGCTATCTCTTTGGTGGGGCAGAGATTTATAATCCCTGGTCGATTATCAATTTTTTCCGTCACGGTGAGGTTGGTGACTATTGGGTCAATACGTCGGGCAATGGTATCATCCGGGAAATGCTGCGCCACGTGACAGCTGATACAGAAGGTGATTTGCTAGCTTTGTTGCAGGGGTGCCAAGTGACTGCCTTGATCCGGGAGGGTGTCATTTATGAAGACATTGGCCACGATACCGATGCGCTGTATACAATGTTGTTGACGACAGGCTATTTGACGGCTGTCAGCCGCAGACGAGGCATTGGCGGCATACGCTGTGAATTAGTGATTCCCAATCGGGAAGTTCAGGATATTTACCGCTTTGAAATCTTGGATAAGATGCGAGGCCGTTATCCTGTGTCCCGACTGGAAACCGAACCGGGAAAGCGGATACGGGCGCTTTGACCTGGCCATTATTCCCAAGGATGTAGAGAAGGCCGGCGTCATCATGGAATTTAAGGTAGCTGCCAGTGAAGCGGACATGGCCGATAAGGCCAAGGAGGCGTTGCAGCAGATTGAAGAGCGGGAATACGTGACGGAATTTCGCCGGCGGGGAATCCAGACGGTATGGAAATACGGGATCGCCTTTTGCGGGAAGAAGGTGGAAGTCGTCCGCGGCCAGTACTGAACGGTATAGGCGCAAGACTATAAAAATTGAATATTCTATGATATAATTAATTGTTATGTGACCTGATGAAATACTTTTGATACTGGAGGTATATGAATGGCTACAGTTCAGGAAAAGATTGACCAGCTCCATGAAAAGCTCGCGAAAATCGAGCTGGGCGGCGGTCAGAAGCGAATCGATTCGCAACATAAAAAAGGCAAGATGACAGCCCGCGAACGGCTGGCTAAATTATTTGATGAAGGCAGCTTTACCGAAATGGGGCAGTTCATCCATCATCGCTGCATGAATTTCAACATGCAGGAAAAGGAAATCCCCGGCGACGGCGTCGTTACCGGCTACGGTACGGTCCGCGGCCGTCTGGTCTTTGCCTATGCCGAAGATTTTACGGTTGAAGGCGGTTCCCTTGGCGAAATGCATGCCCACAAGATTGCCCAGATGCAGGAAATGGCCCTGAAGATGGGGGCTCCCGTCATCGGCATCAATGATTCCGGCGGTGCCCGCATCCAGGAAGGCGTCGATGCCTTGTCCGGCTTTGGACGCATTTTCATGAATAATACGGCTGCATCCGGCGTCATCCCGCAGATCGCCGTCATCATGGGGCCCTGCGCTGGCGGTGCTGTATACAGCCCGGCTCTGATGGATTTCGTCTTCATGGTCAAGAATACATCGGACATGTTCCTTACAGGCCCGGCCGTCATCAAGTCGGTCACGGCCGAAGAAGTAACGGCAGAAGAACTGGGCGGTGCCATGACGCACAGCTCCATTTCCGGCGTCGCTCACTTTGCCTGTGAAAATGAAGATGACTGCATTGAAAAAATCAAGGCCCTCCTCGATTTCCTGCCCAGCAACAACATGGAAGAAGCGCCGGTCATCGATTCCGATGATGATCCGAACCGTGAAGATGAAAGCCTCAATTCGGTCATTCCCGATAACAGCAGCATGCCTTACGATATGCTCGACGTCATCAAAGCCTGCGTCGACGACGGCAACGTATTCCAGGTATTGGAAAACTATGCTCTGAACATCATCACCTGCTTTGCCCGCTTTGACGGCCAGACTGTCGGCATCATCGCCAACCAGCCGAAGTTCCTCGCCGGCTGCCTGGATATCAATGCGTCCGACAAAGCGGCCCGTTTCATCCGCTTCTGCGACAGCTTCAATATCCCCGTCGTCACTTTCGTCGATGTACCGGGCTTCCTGCCTGGGACGACCCAGGAATACGGCGGCATTATCCGTCATGGTGCCAAGATGCTCTATGCCTATTGTGAAGCGACGGTTCCCAAGATTACTGTCGTCACCCGCAAAGCATACGGCGGGGCCTATATCGCCATGTGCTGCCGTCAGCTCGGTGCTGACATGGTCATGGCCTGGCCGTCGGCAGAAATCGCCGTCATGGGTCCCGATGGAGCTGCCAATATCATCTTCAAACACGATCCGGAAAAGGAAAAGAAGAAGCAAGAATATATCAATGAATTCTCGACGCCTTATAAAGCTGCTGAACACGGCCAGATCGATTGCGTCATCGAACCGAAGGAAACGCGGCCGCGCATCATCAGCGCCTTGGCAATGCTTTACAGCAAACGGGAAGAACGGCCGTCGAAGAAGCACGGCAACATGCCGTTATAAGGAGGCTGCCGTATGATAGAAATTCAATTTGCCGTCATCGTCCTGTTGATTGCCATGACCTTGGTCCTGAGCCGGTACTATAATACCCGCTTCCGTGCCTTGGAAGATAAGATGAAGGATGTCGCCGATTTCCAGCAGAGCGTCAAAGACCTGGCAGAAGCCGTCCAGGACTTGAAGGAAGCTGTAAAATCTGAAAAGACGGTCCAGCCGCAATCGACACAACTGGAAAAACAGGAACTGACCCACCCCGTCGTCCCTGTCGGCCAGCGTCAGCCGGCTGTCGTAGCGGCCCGGCCGATGACCGTCGTATCAGACGGGAACCAGGCCACTCCGGAAGGGGAGCTTTCGGATGAAGTCGTCGCCGTCATCATGGCTGCTGTTGCCGCCTATGGCTATTCACCGGCAGCTATCCGCTCTATCCGTCCGCAGAAGCGCGGTTATAAACGCCATCGGGAAAATTGGGCTATGGCAGCCCGCCTGGGTGGCATGAGTCGTTAACTGAAAACGTATTTAGATCCAGGAGGACAAGATATATGAAAAAATTCAAGATTATTGTCAATGGCAAAGCGTATGAAGTAGAAGTCGAAGAAATGGGCGGCACTCCGGTGGCAGCTCCGGCTCCGCAGGCATCTGCACCGGCACCCGCTCCGGCACCCGCTCCGGCACCCGCTCCGGCAGCTCCCGCACCGGCTCCGGCTACACCGGCTCCCGCTGTAGGCGGCCCGATTCCTGATGGCGCCATTACGGTCAAAGCCCCCATGCCGGGCAAGATTTCGGCTCTTAAAGCCGAAGCTGGCAAAGCCGTCAAACGAGGCGACATCATCCTCGTCTTGGAAGCCATGAAGATGCAGAACGACATCACAGCCACTGCTGACGGCACGCTCCACGAAATCCGCGTCAATCCCGGCGATAACGTAAAGACCGGCGACGTACTGGCCGTCATCGTGAAGTAAGATTATATTTTAAACGATAGTGGATAGAAAAGCCCGGTAACTTATGCTGTACGTTACGCATAAGTTACCGGGCTTTTTCTGAACAGGTTATACCTGAATCTCGCAGCGGGACGCCTTATCAGGACGTCCCCTACCACTAAAAACTATAAACTGCAAACTTAAAACTCAAAAGGGCTTATCGTCGTGCGACAAGCCCTTTTTTGCTATGGTGGACCATCAGGGGATCGAACCCTGGACACCCTGATTAAGAGTCAGGTGCTCTGCCAGCTGAGCTAATGGTCCATGTTTTGTTTTTCTTCGTACTCGCTGTTTCCTGAGCACATGTAATATAATACACTAAATCGGAGAGAATTGCAAGCTTTTTTTTAAAAAAATTTACAGAAAGTTGAATTTCTCCCGATTCTTGATTTTGGCGATACGGCGAATGTATAATGAAAGCAGTGAGATTTTACCCAAAATACTTAATTTGTAAATAGAGTGAAAGTGAGCGATGCGCATGATTACTTATAATGGCAATGGCGGTATGGATACGCTTGCCGTCGGCATCAATCGGCGCTTGTCGACGCTGCGTCAGTTGCCCAAGGATGATGTCATGGTCATCCGGGCTTATGTTGAACAGCATCCGGAGGTGTTACCATATACATCCCTCCATGTCTTCCATTTCCTGTCGGATGGTCAGGCTAAGACATATTTCCTCATCGGCCTGGAAGGGAAGCCCATCCGTTATTCGACGTATGAAGATTTCCGTATGGCCCGGCGCCTCATGGCAGCGGCTATGAAGGAAGGCGTCAGCGAGTTGGCTGTCATGGCTGATACCCTGGATATGGATCTGGGCTCCCTCATCGATGGCCTGCTGTACCGCAATTATGAATTTACCCGCTATAAACGCCAGGCTAAGAGCCGGACCATTGGCAATATCAATATCCTGACCCATAGCCTGCGGCCGAAGGAATTCAATTCTATGTGCTATATGTATACTTCGGTCTATGAAGGCATCTATACCGCCAGGGATCTGGTCAACATGCCGTCGAACGATTTGACGCCGCGCAAGTTCGCCGACATCGTCGGCGGGATGCTCAAGGGCGATAATATCCTCATTGAGAACCTCAATAAGTGGACTTTGGAAAAACGCCATATGGGCGGCATCGTCGCCGTCGGCAAGGGCAGCATGAATCCGCCGCAGCTCTTGTCCATCGCCTATCAGGGGGACCCTAACAGCCGGGAAGTCCTGGGCATCGTCGGCAAGGGCGTCACCTATGACAGCGGCGGCTTGTCCCTTAAAAGTCATGCCAATCTGGAATTTATGAAGGACGATATGGCTGGGGCCGCAGCGGCTGTGGGTGTCATGCGGGCGTTGATGCTGCTCAAGTATCCCGTCAATGTCCTGGCGGTCATCCCGCTGGTCGAAAATATTCCTTCCGGTATGGCCTATCATGTCGATGATATCCTGACCATGTATAATGGCAAGACCGTAGAAGTCAAGAATACCGATGCCGAAGGAAGGCTCATCCTGGCCGACGCCCTGACATATGCCCAGGAAAAAGGGGCGACGCGCCTCATCGACCTGGCGACTTTGACCGGCGCCTGCGTGACGGCTTTGGGGACTGTCCGGACGGGCATGATCGGCAACGACCAGGAGTGGATGAACCATTTCTTCCAGGCCGCTACGGAAGTCCACGAAAAGATATGGCAGCTGCCGGCTGATGAAGAATATGAAAAGCTCCTGGAAAGCGACGTAGCCGATTTGAAGAACGTCGGCGGTCCCGAAGCCGGCGCGATTACGGCAGGCCTCTTCCTCAAGCAGTTCGTCCACGACGGCACGCCGTGGATCCACTTGGATATTGCCGGTCCGGCTTTCAATGAAAAAGCCGACGAAACGGGCCTCATCGGGGCGACCGGCGTCGGCATCAAATCGATTCTTCATTTATTACAGGGAGGCTTCCCATGCTCGTAGACTTACACATGCACACAACCTGCTCCGATGGTGTCTATACACCGGAGCAGCTGGCCCGGATGGCTGTCGATGCCAAGCTCAGTGTCATGGCCATTTCTGACCACGATACCGTCGCCGCCTATGATGGCAGCCATTCTTTTGCGCCAGGCGTCCGCGTCATCCCGGCTATTGAAATCAGTTCGGAATGTGACGGCGAAGATGTCCATATCCTGGGGTACGGCATTGATACGGCTGATGAAGGGCTGCAGGCTTACTGCGCCCAGTTCAAGGAACGGCGCTTCAACAGGGCCTTGGAAATCGTCGACCGCTGCCGGGCGCTTGGTTATGATATCGACCGCAGCGCCATCGAAGCGACGCTGCGACAGGGCGGCACCGTCGGCCGGCCCCATATTGCCCGCCAGCTCGTGGCCAAAGGCTATTTCCCGGACGTCAAGACGGTTTTTGATAAGCTCCTCTATCGCGGGGGTCCAGCCTACGTGCCGTATCACCGCCGCAGCATCGACGACTGTGTCGCCCTTATCCGCCAGGCCGGGGGCATTGCCGTCCTGGCCCATCCGGGACTGCTCAAGCGGACGCTGGACCAGGTCCTGGCCCATGACTTTGACGGCGTCGAAGTCTATCACCCCAAGAACCGCGGCCGTTATAAGGAATTTTTGAAACTGGCCGAGGACCGTCATTGGTACGTCAGCGGCGGCTCTGATTTCCACGGCACGACAGGGCGCTTCCCGGAAAAGGTCGGCGTTTTCACCGTCGATGCCCAAGCTGTAAAAGCCTTACTGAATGATGTAAAAGGATAAGCTTTAAGAAAAGCAGGTGAGATTCATGGAAGTTTTCGGTTTTATTGGGGCCAGTGGTACCGGCAAGAGCCATCATGCCCTGGTCGTCGCCTATGACCACGATATTCAGACCATCATCGACGACGGCCTGCTCATCGACCACAACCGTATCGTTGCCGGCCGGTCGGCCAAGGAAGAGACGAACCGCCTGAAGGCCGTGCGCCGGGCCATTTTCAACAAGCCTGAAGATGCAGCAGCCATGCGGGCGGCGTTGGCGAAAGTCCATCCGCCGAAACTGCTCATCCTGGGGACGTCGAAACACATGATCCACCGCATCTGCCAGGCCTTGGATCTGCCGGAAGCGTCGCAGTTCATCCGCATCGAGGATGTATCGTGCCCGTCCGAGATCGCCAAGGCCCGGGCTATCCGACTGAAAGAAGGCAAGCATATCATCCCCGTGCCGACGATGGAACTGAAGCCCCATTTCCAGGGCTATCTCCTGGACCCGATACGCTCCTTCTTCTACGGCCGTAACGGCAAGCAGATTTCCAACTTTGAACGGTCCGTCGTCCGGCCTGTCTTCAGCTATTATGGCAAGCTGACCTTTTCGAACGAAGTACTGGAAGCCTTAGTGCGTCATGCGTTGAAACAAAATGGCGGCGTCACCAAGATCAACCGTCTGCGGGTGGCCATCAATTACAATTCAACGCGCAACGGCCTGGCTATCATCCTGTCCTTGACCATCGCCTATGGCCAGAACATCAAGAAGCTCATGAGCCGCATCCGCAAGGCTATCCAGCAGGAAGTAGAATACACGACGGGCATGGCCGTCGAAATCCTCAAGATTACGGTCCGCGGTATTTCCCAGCCGGAACACTAGGCGTCGCCGTTTTCTTCTGTCAGGACTGTCATGAGCGGCATGATGAGGCCCCGCAGGGCGTCGACATTTTCGGCAGAGAAGCCTTTGTACTGGGGCGAACGGCTCAGGTCGTCGAAGAACTCATGCATACAGGTGATGAGCTGAGGGTTGTTGAGCAAGTAAATCGGTTTGGTCTGCGGCAGGATGTGGTGCGTGTTCTTTTTTAAGAACGCTGACGTGTAGTTGCCGTAAAAGGCGAGATTAGAAAAATTCGTATAACTGCTTTCTCCCGGTGCCGGGAGGAGAATCCCACAGGTAATGGCCGGGTTCTTCTTCATCTTTTCAACGATGAGGTTGAGCTGGGCCTTTCTTTCGTCTGGCGTCATTTGGTAGTTCATGTCGGTCAGGTAGAAACAGCCCGTTTCCAGGTAGCGGATGATAGAATTTTTGGGCATGATGATTTTCATGCGGCCCTGCTCGATGATGCGGTACCAGATGTACTGGATGCGGCGGACCCATTCTTTAGTGGCGTTAGGGTATTTCCCTTTGTCGACGAGCTGGCACAGGGACGTATAGACTTCGTCGGGGAGGAGAAATTCCAGGCCATTAGTCAGGAAGAAGAGGTACTTATTGGACGTAAAGAAGATGTCCCGGTAGCCAAAGCGTTCCATGCCCAGCGTTTGGCGGGGTTCCATGAGGACCGGCTGGACCATCATATAGGCGCAGCATTTCTTATAGATTTCCCGGACTTGGACCGGGTCGGTGATGGTCAGGCACATGTCGATGTAATCGTCGCCGTCGACGTAATAGAGGTAGGCGAAGGCATCTTTGAGGACGATGATGTTGCGGTACGACTCGTGACTGATTTCATGCATGGTGAAATTATAAGTCAGCAGATGGTCCAGGCACTGGTAGAGGCTGCTGACGGATTGGGGCATGTGGGCGGCGAAGACATCCATTTTCAGGCCTAAGTGGACATCACAGGACCAGTGGTCATTGTGACATTCTTCCAGAATCTGCCAGATGCCATTCTGGTCGAGAACGTGGAACTGGCCGGTCATGACCAGCATCCCCTGAGACGGGAGGCCTTCGATGTATTGGTGGAGGAGCTGGCGCAGGGCCGTGTGGCAGTCCGCACGGCCGGCATAGAAATGGATAGCTTGGTCGCGGTTTTCATTTTTTCCCGTCTTGATCTGGGCCTGGCGATAGGCCTGGCTGAGCAGCCCGTAGAGATGGAACGCCAGATCCTGGCCGTCGTCGGCAAAGGAGAAGATACGGTTCAAGTCGTCTTCCTGGTGCTGTTTCTGGGCGGTATCGGCAAAGAAGCGGGCCATGTCTTCGTGGATGCGATCGGCGTGGCGCGAAGCCGGCAGGCGGGCGCCGTTGACCCATTTGCTGATATAGGACATGTCGTAGTCGATAGCCTGGGATAAGGTCGTATATTTCGTCTCCGTGTATTGCAGCAGCTGCTTGAGGACTTCTGCATAAGGATTCATAACTAAGACCCCTTTGATGGTAAAATTGAATGTGTGTATATTCTTTATATTCATTATATAGCTGCGGCGGGACACCTTCAAGGAAAGACCTTGTCACGTTTGTCATCTTTCGGGCAACTTTTTCATCTTTTGTCACGGCTTTGTGCGTATTTTTCAAGGGAAAACAGGGCTATACTAAAGTCAGAAGATGAGAAGAAAAAGAGCTCATCGAAGATAAGCAAGGCAATCTATAAGGAGGGAGTCATCATGGCAAAACTGATTACAGCAGAAAATGCAGCATCGCTTATTAAGAATCGTTCGACTATCGCCGTTTGTGGTTTTGCACAGTGTGCATTACCGGAAGAGGTATTGCAGGCCCTGGAAGACCGCTTTACCAAGACCGGATATCCGCAGCAGCTGACACTGGTCCATACAGCCGGCATCGGTGACGGTGTGAGCAAAGGTGCCAGCCATTTCGCCCATGAAGGCATGCTGAAACGGGTCATTGCCGGTCATTATAACCTGGCTCCCAAACTGGGTAAACTGGTCATGGACAACAAGGTCGAAGGCTATAACCTGCCGCAGGGTACGATGGCTCAGTGGTTCCGCAGCATTGCCGGCCGCAAGCCGGGCCTCTTCACCCGCGTCGGCCTCAATACGTTCGTCGACCCCCGCATTGAAGGCGGTAAATTGAACAGCATCACCAAGGAAGACCTGGTAGAAGTGAAGGAATTGGATGGTGAAGAATACTTGTGGTACAAACCGTTCCCCATTGACGTCGCTATCGTCCACGGGACCTGTGCCGACTTGAACGGTAACGTATCGACGGATAACGAAGAAGTCCGCATGGAGCTCCTGCCCATGGCCCTGGCAGCCAAAGCCAGCGGCGGCATGGTCATCGTCCAGGTCGAAACGCTGGCCGAAAACCGGACGATTCCGCCGAAACACGTCGTCCTGCCGGGCATCGACGTCGACTACATCGTCTTGTCCAAGGTCCGTCAGGTCCAGAACCCGGCCTATACCGGTGAAATGCGTATGCCTCTGTCCCAGATTCCACCGATGGCACTCAACGCCCGTAAGGTCATTGCCCGCCGGGCTGCAATGGAACTCGTACCCAACGCCGTCGTCAACTTGGGCATCGGGATTCCGGAAGGCGTATCCAGTGTAGCCAATGAAGAAGGTATCGGCGATCAGCTGACACTGACTGTCGAAGCCGGACCGATTGGCGGTGTACCGGCCAGCGGCGCTGACTTTGGCGGATCGGCCAACGCCGATGCAATCGTCGACCATCCGTATCAGTTCGACTTTTACGATGGCGGCGGGCTGGACATGGCTTTCCTGGGCATGGCTGAATGTAACGCCAAAGGCGATGTCAATGTCAGTAAGTTCAAAGAACGCATCGCCGGCTGTGGCGGTTTTATCAACATCACCCAGAACACGCATAAAGTCGTCTTCTGCGGTACCTTCACGGCTAAAGGCCTGCGCGAAGAAATCCGCGACGGCAAACTGGTCATCACCCATGAAGGGGCTGTCCAGAAATTCATCGATAAGGTCGGCCAGATTACTTTCAGTGCTGACTATGCTCACAAACATAATCAGCAGGTTATGTTCATTACCGAACGCTGCGTCTTCGTCCTCACCGACAAAGGCCTGGTCCTCACGGAAATCGCACCGGGCGTGGATCTGCAAAAGGATATCCTCGACCAGATGGAATTCGTGCCGCACATTGCCGAAGACCTGAAGACCATGGACGAACGAATCTTCCGCGATGAACCCATGGGCCTGGCTCAGGACATCTTTGAACAGCAAGCCAGCTAGGGACCATTGGAGAGTCATCACTGTAAACTAAAAAAGGGGCTGTCGCATGTGCGACAACCCCTTTTTATATGAGCTGCGAGATATTATTTAGCTGCAGCTTTTTTTGCTTCGGCTTTGGCCAGGAACGGTGCCGATTCGATGATGAAGCGGTCGTGGGTAGCTTCACCTACGAGGCCGGCTTCGTCGTGAGCTTCGATTTTGAAGGTGAGTTTTTTACGGTCCTGTTCGACCAAGGTAGCTTTGGCGGTGACGGTCAGGCCAATCGGAGTAGCTGCGACGTGTTTGACGTTCATGGCAATGCCGACGGTGTTATAGCCTTCCGGGAGCTGAGGGTCGCAGGCGTTGATGGCTGCGTTTTCCATGAGGGCTACCAGGGCCGGTGTGGCATAGACCGGGGATTTGCCGCTGCCTAATTTAATGGCCGTGTTGTTTTCTGTGCATTTTTCGGAAACTTCTGCTGTCGAGTTCGCTTTGATGTTGAATTCCATAGTGGTATAACCTCCTAAGTAAATGGGAATATGCCTGAATCGTATAGATTGAGGCGATTTACATAACTATATCATATCATACTTTCCTCTTTTTTGACAGAAAAAGCGTCATGGGATACAATGAACATGTTACTGTTTGAGAAAAACGAGGAGTGAAATTATGAGAATCAAAGCTATTTTGCTGATGGCAGCGGCTGTCTTGTCGATTGGGACGGCATCGCTGGCCAAGGATAAAGGGACGATGACTAAGTTCCCCAACTGGGGCATCATCACAGTGCCCGATGATATCTACATGCAGTCCGGACGGCAGCCCATGCTGACGGCAGCGGATGAAGGGAATGACGTCATCGCATTGTTTGAAAAAATCTTCCCAATCCAGCCGGAAACGTATCAGGTCGTCAAGAAAGATGATGCCGATTTCCAGTACGCCTATTTGCTGCACTATACGGCGACGATTTGGGATGTCAAAGCCGCTGTATATGGGGAGAACCGGGAAAATTCCTACCTCCGCGATATCGGCAGCCGGCCGGATATGCGGACACTCATGAACCGGCTGAATCAGAATATGCCGGGGCGCCTGCCGCAGGGCTTCCGCGTCGTAGCGCCAGTGACGGCGAAGAAGACCAATGGTCATCTCTTTTATGAATGGACCATCGCCAAATCACTGGTCATCAATGGCAATCCCTTCACGGAAACGATTCACTGCCTGGCCTGGCAGCACGGCGATACGATGGAAGTTGCCGCCATCCTGGGCAACATCGCCAAAGAAGGCGATGACGACATCATCAGCGCCGTCACGGATATGTTGAAAAACGCAGAAAAAATGCCTAAAAAATGACGTTTGCCGTGGATCGTTTGGCGTTTGCCGTGATGAAGCCCATTGCGCGATGCGTTAGCGAGCCTATTTCGCAATCATGGCTCACGAACCACGTCAAACGATCCACGAAAAAGCCCCGACGCATACGCGGCGGGGCTTTTTCTTATAACGTTTTCATCAATTCTTCCAGATGTTCTGTGAGCTTCATGTTTTCTGAGTAGTCGACGGGGCAGTCGATGATGACGGGTTTATCCTGCTGGAAGGCTTTTTTCAGTGTCGGCAGGAGGTCTTCGGTCTTTTCGATGCGGTAGCCGATGGCGTGGAAGCTTTCGGCCATTTTTACGAAGTCCGGGTTGGTGAAGTCAACGTACTGGTGATGGCCATACTGCATATCCTGTTTCCATTTGATCAGGCCATAGCTGCAGTCGTTGAAGATGAGGGTGACGAAGTTCGTACCCAGGCGGTAAGCCGTTTCAAATTCCTGAACGTTCATCAGGAAACCGGCGTCGCCGGTGATAGCCAGGATTTTCTTATCTGGATGGACGAGTTTGGCCGAAATGGCACCGGGGACGGCAATGCCCATGGTGGCGAAACCGTTGGAGATGAGGCAGGTGTTCGGTTCGTAGCAGTTGTAATGACGGGCAATCCAGACTTTATTGGCACCGACGTCGGAAATGACGATATCGTCCTTGCCCATGATGCGGCGGCAGTCGATGAGGGCTTTCTGCGGTTTGACCGGGAAGGACATGTCGTGAGCGTAGCTTTCGTGTTCGTCGACCATTTTCTGACGGAGATCGAGGAACTGTTTCGGTTCAGCCAGGCGGGCGGCTTTGGCCATGATGCGTTCCAACGAGTTGGGGATGTTGCCGACGACTTCGACTTCCGGCTGGTAGTTCTTGTTGATATCGGCCGGCATGGTGTCGATGTGGATGATGTCGGCATTGGTCAAATGCCATTTGGCCGGGGCATATTCGATGATGTCATAGCCGACGGCGATGACCAGGCTGGCTTTTTCCAGCATCTTGGTCTGATAGTCGTCCATGGGGATGCCGACGGTCCACATGGAATATTTATTGTCAAAGGGGATGGCGCCTTTGGCCATCATGGTATTGATGACGGGGAGCTTCAATTTTTCTGCGAAAGCCGTGAGCTGCTTGGCCGCTTTGCTGCGGATGACGCCGCTGCCGGCCAGGATGACCGGATTCTTGGCATAGGAAATCATGGCAGCAGCTGCTTCGATTTGCGATTCCAAGGCCGTTTCCGGCAGGATCGTCTTATGCTGTAACGGTTTTTCATCGTCGGCGACGGGCATCTTGCTGATGTTGACCGGCAGATCGATGAAGGTAGCACCTGGTTTTTCCCGTTCGGCATATTTGAAGGCCAGGCGGGTGATTTCTGCCATCGTGTCCGGACGGACGACGGTGTAGGCGCGGCGGGTAATCGGTTCGAACATGGCCCGCAGGTCGAGGTACTGATGGGCGGTGATGTGCATTTTATCGGTACCGACCTGGCCGGAAATGGCGACCAGCGGGGCCCCGTCGCAGTCGGCATCGGCGACGCCAGTAATCAGGTTGGTAGCACCAGGCCCGAGGGTAGCCATGCAGACGCCGGCTTTGCCTGTCAGACGGCCGTAGACGTCGGCCATGAAAGCGGCGCCCTGTTCGTGGCGGACGGTGATGAATTCAATCTTTGAATGTTCCAGGGCATCCATGACGGCGAGGTTTTCTTCGCCGGGAATACCGAAAATATAATGGACGCCTTCTTCTTCCAGACATTCGACGAGAAAGTCGGCGGTGTTGCGCGTCTTCTTTTGTTCCATGGTGTGAACACTCCTTTGACGATAAATGGATGAGTTGAAATTCGTGTTGCAACCTGTATTATAATATGGTATAGCTTGTTTTTCAACATATTTAAGGGAAGCGATGTGCTTGCCTTTTTTAGGATTTCACGTTATACTAAAAACAGAAATAGTCCGATGGCTGCACATCGGCTCTCCTCTAGGTTAAGATGTTGAAGAAGGCCGTGTACCGCATTGGTATACGGTTTTTTTCAGATATCGTACTTACTTATTTACGTACCGAAATAACCAGCACGACTAAGGTAGCAAAAGCTATCATTAGATAAAGTGTTTCAAAGACACTCATGCTGATCACCTCACTTTCGTGAGGAAAACCGAATACATCGAACTATCTCATAACTAGTAGTTTGTCAAATGTTTATAAAAATATCAATGACTCTCTTTGACTAAGGTGAAATTATGAACATTCTAATCAGCGCCTGCCTGCTCGGCCAGTATTGCCGCTATGATGGTAAGACGAAGGTTTATCCGCAGGTACAGGATTTGCTCGGACGGGATGATATCCATTTGATTCCCGTCTGTCCGGAACAGGCTGGTGGTCTGGCGACGCCGCGGCCAGCGGCTGAACGTCAGGGCAGTCGTGTCGTCACCGCGAATGGCAGTGAGGTGACGGCCCAGTACCAGCGTGGCGCCGAAGCGGCCCTGTATTGGGCACGCCTGTTCCACTGTACGAAAGCCATCTTGAAGGAGAAAAGTCCGTCTTGTGGACATGGACAGATTTACGACGGTACTTTTTCCCGGATCCTGACGGCTGGCGACGGCGTGACAGCGGAATTATTACGTGCAGAAGGCCTTGAAATCATTGGCGAAAGCGACCTTCCCTGACTCTTGCTTTTATACCCCTGGTTTGCTACAATATACGAGTACGCAAGTGAGGAGGTTGCAGCGTGAATACGTTTCTACATGAAGTTTACGAATGGATTTATTCCATTATCATCGCGTTGGCCATTGCCATGGTCATCCATATCTTCTTCTTCCAGCCGACCCGCGTTTCTGGTGAATCGATGATGCCGACCCTGCACAATGGGGAATACCTCATCGTATCCAAGTGGAATCACGTCTTGGGGGAAGTCCCGAATTATGGGGATATTGTCATCATCGACAGCCGCGTCCAGTATCCGCGTACGTGGAAAGATGACGTTGCCGAACCAATGAACAATTACATGGCCTTCTTCAATCATGATTTGCAGACCAAGAATATCTGGGTCAAACGGGTCATCGGCCGTCCAGGCGATACCTTGGCTTTCCATGACGGCAAGGTATGGCGCAACGGCGAGCCGTTAGATGAACCGTACATCAATGAACCGATGGAATATAGCCGCAAAGGAGAAATCAAGATTCCCGAAGGCTATGTCTTCTGCATGGGTGACAATCGCAACCACAGCAGTGACAGCCGCTTCATCGGCCCGGTTCCCATCGACCACGTCTTAGGCCACGTCATATGGTAGGCCTCAAAACAGCATACGACAGTTCGCAATCCATCCTGTCGGTAAACAAAACTAGGAAGCATTACAAAAGGTATCTTGCAATGCAGACGGGATTGTTTCGGCAACCCCGTCTTTTTTTTGCTCTCAGTTGAAAGGAGGAACGCCTATGTATAATTTCTTAGCGAACACGAAACGCATGACCGTCGCTGCTATGGTCATGGCATTGTACATCGTCATCTTGTACGTCACCCAGGGCATTTCGTTTGGCCCGTATCAGATCCGCATCGCCACGTCGCTCTATGCATTGGCCTTTGTATATCCTTTCCTGGTCGTACCCTTGGGGCTTGCGAACTTCATCGCTAACTTTCTCTTTGGAGGCTTGGGCTTCATCGACATGATCGGTGGCTGCTTTGTCGGCATCGTCACGACATGGCTCATCGTCCAGGTCCGTCAGCGTCATTATAATCCCTGGCTGGCCGCCCTGCCCATCTGGTGGGTGCCGACCCTCTGCGTCAGCGCCTGGCTGTCGTATCTGCTCAACCTGCCTTATGCCGTCCTGGTCAGCAGCCTGGCTGTCGGTCAGCTGCCGCCGGCTATCTGCGGAGTCCTGCTCATCCAGGCCCTGAGCCATCGCTATATTTTGAAAAAGGAGTTTTGATCTATGAGCCGAAGTAAAGAAGAACTGCAGGGCGTGACCAAGCTGGGCAATCAGCATACGGTGTATGCCCAGGACTACGATCCGTCTTTATTGGAAACATTTGTCAACAAGCATCCCGACCGGGACTATTTCGTCAAGTTCAATTGTCCCGAGTTCACCAGTCTCTGCCCCATGACGGGCCAGCCGGACTATGCGACGATTTATATTTCTTACGTCCCAGGGGAACGCATGGTAGAAAGCAAGTCGCTGAAGCTCTACCTGTTCAGTTTCCGCAATCACGGCGATTTCCATGAAGACTGCGTCAATATCATCATGGACGACCTCATCCGGGTCATGGACCCGAAATACATCGAAGTGTGGGGGAAATTCCTGCCCCGCGGCGGTATCAGCATCGACCCGTACTGCAATTACGGCCGGCCCGGTACGCCTTGGGCTGACGTGGCCTGGCAGCGCCTGTCCCAGCATGATTTATATCCTGAAAAAGTAGATAATCGCTAAATCTATTACCTTTTACGGCTGTTTCATGATATAATAATCTAAAAACAACAGAAGTAAGGGGTGTTACCTGTGAAATTGAAAAAAATGCTTTTGGCCCTGGGCTTTTCCCTGGTCTTGTCGGCATCGGTCTTCGCAGCGGATAATATGTGGCAATATAACCAGTATACGTCCATCGACATGAACTCGGCCAAGCTCTATTACGATATGGGCCGCCAGATCCTGTCCTTCGATACGGTGGAACAATCCGGCGAAACGACAGACTACTGCACCTATGTGTACAACATCGATGACCAGACGATTCAGCTGAAAAAGATGATTACCAAGACGAAGAAGCATAAGTATAAGAGCAGCTTCTATCCGGAATCCATCAAAGACGGCAATGCCGTCATCAAGGCCAGAGCCCGTATGGCGAATGACGTATTGGCCAAAGTAAAGGAAAAGGATGAGAAAAAATAGTGTGGGAGTTTGTAGTTTTCAGAGAAAGCCTTTAAATTTAAAGCCATCCACTAACAACTAACTGCTAGCCACTAACAACTTAAAAGGGCTTGTCGTCGTACGACAAGCCCTTTTTATACGATGTTATTTGCCTTTAACGCAGATGCTGAGCCATTTCGGCAGTTTGTGTTCGACGACGACCCAGGAATAGGCAGCGGCACAAGCCGTGACGATGACGTAGATGGCGATGATGTGGACGGCCCGCAGGTAAATATGCAGGTGAGCCGCCAGGCCCGTGCAGGCGCTGAGGAAGACCGGATGGACCAGGTAGATGGGGTACGAGTAGTCGCCCAGGAGGGAGAAGACTTTGTGGACCCACTGCGGTACAGGCCGACATTCCCACCAGTAGAGGAGGAAGAGCATGGTCGATAAAGTATAAGCCATGCCGATGGGGCTGAGCTGATGGATGGTGAAGACTGCCGATAAGGGGTCATAGCCCAGGTAGTGCATGACGCCGTAGTACGCGGCCAGCATGCCCAGCGTCGTCGCCGCCTGGAAGACGTTGACCAGGACGCCGTGCTTTTTCAGCCAGTCCGTGACGCTGCCGAAGTGTTCTGCCGTGAAGGCGCCGAACATGAAGATGAACAAGTAGTGCAGGACGATGTAGTTCAAACGGAAGTTGAAAGCGTCCTGGATGAGGGGATTGTCGGAATGGACCGTCCAGATATAACTGGAATAGAAGTTGAAGGCCATGTTGGCGAAGAAGAGAAGAGTAAACGACAGCCACGGTGCTTTATCCATGAAGCGCAGGAGCGGCCGCCACAGGGGCATGAGGAAGTAGAACCACAAGAGGATGACCAGGAAGTAAATATGATACATGGCCAGGCCGTACCACAAGGTGCGGAAAAAGGCGTAAGGCTGGAAGACACTGAAGTTGTGGCTGATGACCGATACGTAGACCATGTAGAACAGGGACCAGGCCAGGTAGGGGACGAAGACCGTCCGCAGGCGGCGCCGCAGGTAGTCTTTATAGACGAAGGGCTGGTCCAGGGGCTGGCTGTAGAACATGCCGAAAGCCGACAGGAAGAAAAAGGCCGGCACGGAAAAACGGGACAGGATTTCCAGGATGGCCACCAGGCCCAGGTTGGGCGACGGATTGACGATAGCGACGGAGCCGACATGGATGGCGATGACGCCGAGCATACAAAGGCCGCGCATATAGTTGATAGAATGAATGAATCGTTTTGACATCTGACACCTCGAAAGATACAATAAAGATAATTAGGATAATGACCTATCCTATTATAACAAATTTTTTCAGCTTGGACAGGGAGGCTTTATGACAGAAGATATAAAAAAAGTGACCCGCACGGGACTCATCCTGGCAGTGACCTTGATTCTGCAGGGACTCCGCCTGGTCATCCCCATACCGCCACAGGTCAGCATGTTCGTCGTCGGTTCCCTGGTCAATGCCTGTCTCATCGTGGCGGTCCTCCTCATCGGCCGCCGTGCCGGCCTGGTCGTGGCCGGGTGTACGCCGGTCTTTGCCTGGCTGGAAGGGATGCTGCCCTTCTTTCCCTTTGTCTTTCCCGTAGGGCTGGGCAACTGTTTCTACGTCTGGACGGCCTGGCGCTGGCAGCGGTACGGTCTGCCGGCTTTTTGCGGCGGTGCCTTGGGGAAGGCGGCCATCCTCTATGGCTCGTTCTACCTGCTGTTCGCCTGTATTGCGTTTCCGCCGGCTGTGCGCCATATGCTGTTGTTTGCTATGAGCTGGCCCCAGATCGTGACCGGCATCATCGGGGCGGTCCTGGGAATGGAAATCAGCCGTTTCCTCGGGCATCGGCCTGAATAGAAAGGAAGGTATGTATGTTCTTGCAAATATTTTATTATCTCCCGGCTATCCTCGGCGTGTTGTTCATTGCCGTCGGGGCCTATCACGGCTGGAAGTTCCGCGGCATGACGCGGCGCTGTAAGGTAGCGGCTGTAGGGACGCTCCTCGGATTTGAAGAAAAGAAGATGAAGAGCGGAACTCTTTATTACCCCGTCGTCCGTTTTCAGACGCAAGACGGCAAGACTTATCAGGCCCGGTATGCCTTTGGCGATGCCGAATGGGATTATACGGCCGGCGATGAACTGGACCTTCGTTATAATCCGGCGGACCCGCAGGAAATCTATCTCGATCACGTGCAAAGTGTCTGGCAGCAGTATGCCAGTCCTTTTTTCATCATTATCGGCGGCCTTATCTTTATCGCTGCGTATTACTTCATTTTGTAAATAAAGGAGGACCTGGTTACGTTGGAAGAAAATGAAAAAGCCGTCGCTGCGATGCGGCAGTTTTTAGAGGCCCTGGGACTGGATCTCCAGGCTTTGGGCATGGAAAAGACGCCGCACCGCGTCGCTCAGGCTTTTGGGGAATTTTTTTCGGGGCTCAGGGAAAATCCCGATGACGAGTGGCAGGCTCCCATTGCGACCCAGAGCGATGGCTTGGTCGTCGTCCGCAACATCCGCTTCCATTCGATGTGCGAACACCATTTGCTGCCTTTTTTCGGCTCCGTCCATGTGGCCTATTATCCGAAAAACGGGACTATCGCCGGCTTCGGCCATTTTGTCCGCGCCGTCGACATCCTGGCCCGGCGGCCGCAGCTCCAGGAACGGATGACCGATGACCTGTGCCAGTCCATTTGCCGCGGCCTCGATCCGGAAGGCGTCCTGATCATCGTCAAAGCGACTCATTTATGCCTGACCATGCGCGACCGCATGGCTATCGATTCAAATATCGTAACGACGGCGTCATCGGGCTGTCTGAAAGAGGGGACAGCCGCCTATGATCAGGCTTGGAAACTGCTCATGGAGGAGGAAAAAGATGGATAAAATCGTCCTGACAGGACTTCATTTTTATGGGTATCATGGCTGTCTGCCCGAAGAAAAGCGCCAGGGCCAGCCTTTTCACATCGATTTGACGCTGGAAACGGACTTGGGACGGGCCGGCCAGACCGATGACCTGACGCAGACTGTCGATTACAGTGCCGTCTATGGCGTCGTCAAGGAAGTCGTCGAAGGGCCGTCCTTCGACTTGATCGAACGGGTGGGACAGGTCATTGCCGACCGCATCCTGGCCGAGTTCCCACCGGTCCAGGCCCTGACCGTGACCGTCCATAAGCCGCAGGCCCCCATCGGCGGACCCTTTGATGATGCGGCCATCGTCCTGGAAAGGCGGCGCCATGGCTAGATTCTATCTCAGTATCGGCGCCAATCTGGGCGACCGGATGGCGACGCTGCGCCAGGCCGTCCGTCTCCTGGCCGATACGCCAGGGGTAATGGTGACGGCCGTTTCCCCGTTCTATGAAACACCGCCCTGGGGAAAGACCGACCAGCCTGCCTTTATCAACGGGGCCGTGGCTGTCGAAACGGAACTGTCTGGACAGGAACTGCTTGACGCCTGTCTGGATATCGAACGGCGGTTAGGACGCGTGCGCCACGAAAAATGGGGCGCCCGGACTATTGATATCGACCTCGTCTACAGCCCGGACGAAACGTGCCGGACGGAAACCCTGACTTTGCCCCATCCCTATCTGACCCGGCGGGCTTTCGTCCTGGTCCCCTTGCGGGACCTGGCACCGGACCTCATCCTTTGCGGCCGGTCCATCGGTGACTGGCTGGACCAGCTGCCGGATACAGACTCTATCAGAAAGAAGGACAACTAACTATGGAAAAAATACTCATTGCAGATGATGAACAGCTCATGCGTCAATTGGTCATCGATTTCTTGAAGCCCGAAGGCTACGAAATCCTGGAAGCGTCGGACGGCAAAGAAGCCTTGGATATTTATGATAAAGAACACCCGGACCTCATCCTCCTGGACGTCATGATGCCGGGGTACGACGGCTGGACCGTATGCCGTGAAATCCGCCGTGAATCGACAGTGCCCATCATGATGCTGACGGCCAAGGGCGAAGAAATCGACCAGCTCTTTGCCTATGACCTCGGTGCCGATGAATACATCACCAAGCCGTTCAGCCCGAAAATCCTGGTCGCCAAGATCAAAGCCCTCCTGCGCCGTTCCCAGAATGAACAGGAAACGCATGAAGCCGACGATGGCGTCGCCATCGACCGCGATGCCCGCCAGGTCGTCATCGACGGCAAGAACGTCGACCTCAGTCCGACGGAATACAAGCTCCTCAATTATCTCATGAGCAATACCGGCAAGGCCCTGAGCCGCCGTCAGATCCTCAATCAGGTCTGGAATTACGATTATTATGGTGATTTGCGGACTGTCGATACGCACATCAACCGCCTGCGCATCAAATTGGGCGATAAAGGCCGCTATATCCGCACGGTCCGCGGCTACGGTTACCGCTATGATGGAAAATGAGCAAAGCGCGCTGGTCGTTAAAGTTTAAGGCTGGACTCTATGTCGGCTTTTTTACGATTTTCTTCATCATCACTCTCATGGCAGCCGTTGGCTTCGGCTTTGACCGTTACTATTATTTCATGAAGAAAGAAGCCATGAGTGAAGCCAGCCAGAAAATCAGCACCATCTACCGGGAAGAAGGCAAGCCAGACGAGAGCCAGCTCGATGATTTGAGCCAGCATTATGCTTTGGATGTGCTCATCGTCGACCATGGCCGGCTCGTCTATTCATCCCGGCCGGGGCGGCGGGTCTTTATTCCCCCGGATAAACCGCCGCTCACCAGCCATGATGTCGTCGTCACGGGGAAAGAAGATGAGGCGGCTCAGGTGAAGAACAATTTCAAGATGCCCCTGCATGTAGAAGAGCTCCTGGATTTGCTCAATGGCAAGGTACCTGATGAGGACATGCTGGGCAAGGTTGAGCTGTATAAGGATATGCCCGATTTTGAGCATTTCAACCTCATCGACCGCATCCAGGATGGCACCTATGTCATCATCAGCCAGTCCGTCGCGCCCATGCGGGAGAATATCTATATCGTCCAGCGGTTCATCATCGTCTGCGGCCTCCTCTGGCTGGTCCTGGCCCTTATCGGTACGCTTTTCCTGACGAAGCGCATGACCCGGCCCCTGCTGGAACTGAAAAATCTGGCCGTGGCCATGGCCCATCTCGATTTTTCCAAGCGCTGGCAGGGGCATTTCAACGATGAAATTGGTGAACTCGGCGACAGCATCAATACCTTGGCCCATCAGCTCGATGTCGCACTGACGGCGCTGCAGCAGTCCAATACGGAACTGCAGAAACAGCTCGATAAGGCCAAGGAAGTGGAACATATGCGCAAATCCTTCTTGTCCGCTGTCTCCCATGAGTTGAAGACGCCTCTGGCTATCATCCAGGGCTACGCCGAAGGGCTGGACACCCTGGACATCGACAAGGCGACACAACAGCGCTACTGTGCCGTCATCCGCAGTGAAACCCAGAAGATGGATAAACTGGTCAAGGACCTGCTCAACTTGTCGCGCCTGGAAACGGGCTCCTTCAAACTGGAGCAGACCGTCTTCGACTTCACGGCCCTGGCCGAAGAAAGCAAGGCTCGTTTTGCCAAAACCATTGCCGATAAGGGCATCATTGCCGATTGGGAGCTGCCAGCTGAGATGAACGTCTATGGCGACCCGGAACGGATCGATACGATTGTGACCAATTTCTTGAGCAACGCCATTGATTATACGAGGTCCGGAGGACATATCCGCGTCTTTGCCGATGACTTGGGGACGCGGTATCGCATCTCCGTCTACAATGAAGGCAGCCACATTGCTGAAGAATATCAGCAGCGCATCTGGGAGCCTTTCTATAAGATCGACTCGTCGCGGGCCCGCAGCCCGAAACGCGTCTTCGGCGGCCACGGCCTGGGATTGGGAACGGTTGCTGCCTTAGTGAAACTCCACGGCGAACAATACGGCGTCCGCAACGAAACGGATGGCGTCACCTTCTGGTTTACCCTTAAGAAGAGCTAGTTCGTCGTTCATCGTAGGCCGTTCGTCGTTGACCGTAAGAGAGAAAAAAGGCTATCACACGAAAATTCACTTCGTATGATAGCCTTTTTGTATGTTTGAAGTTGAAAGTTTAACCCTATGCCCATCAAAAAGAGCGCTTGCCCAAAGTAGGGTGGCTGCATTTTTTCAAGGTCAGGTGGTCGACGAGGTAGCCGGCCTGGTCGAGATCGACGTCTTCTTTCTGTCCGTCGTGTTCAAAGACGCAGAGCGGATGGTCTGTACCGACTTCACCGCCAGGGAGATAGATGTATTCACCCGTTTCGGCATCGCCGAAGATGATGCCGGCTAAGAGGTGTTTTTTGGCTATCTGGCTCATCGCAGGGCCTCCTGTCCGTCGAATTTGATTTCTAAGAGCTTGCAGTCCCGGTAATCGGCCGAGACGAGCTGGAGCAGTGTCCCGTTATAACGGCGCGGGAACATGGTCCCGGGCTGCATGCCGTGGAGATGGCCGAAGACGCAGAGCGGGACGTGGTATTTTTCTAAAAGGTCCGTAAAGCCGCTGGGCTTGGTCAGGTCGCAGACCGGCGGGTAGTGGAGCAGGAGAATCGTATGCTGGCACTGTAAAGCTTCCGCTTCCTGCAGGGTCCGTTCGACGCGCAGGAGTTCCCGCCGGTACGGCTTGGCGTCCCGGTCTTCCTGGTAATGGATATCGCCGGGGCAGACCCAGCCATGAGTGCCGCAGATGGCGATTTCCTTGTCGCCCAGGACAGCTGTCGAGCCGTAGAGGTACTGTATCTTATTTTCGGCGTCCATGCGGTTCAGCTTACCGGCACTTTCCCACCAGTAGTCATGGTTTCCGCGGATCATGATTTTCCTGCCCGGCAGGGCCCGGATCTGATCCAGGTCTTCCTGGGCATCCTTCAGGTGCATGGCCCAAGACGTATCGCCGGCGATGAGGACGACGTCATCGTCACTGACACGGCTCTTCCAGTCGGCGGCGATGCGCTGCCAATGGTTCTTCCAGCGGCTGCCGAAGACTTCCATCGGCTTTTTAGGGGGATTGCCTGATAAATGTAGATCACCGATTGCAAATAAACGCATAGAGTTGTAATAACCGTCCTTTCTTATAGTTCATGCAAGCGCTGCTGCAAAGCATGAATGAAGCGCGCTGAATGGCCTCCGTTCGCGATTTGGGGAATCATATAGCCTACGTAGAGGGGGTTGGTCAGGAAGCGCGGGATAATTTTGACATACAAGGCATCGTCAGCCGGGAAGTCATAGAAGAAGATATTATAACTGTCGTTGAAGCTGACAAAGGAGTGCATGAAATAATCTGCCGTCCGCTGCATATAGCGGACGAATTTCCCCAGCTTTTCCCGGTCCTTGAGGATGAGGTTCACTTCGTAGAAACCGATGATGGGGCGCTGGGACAAGTTGACCGTCAGGCCGTCTTCCTCGACGATGGCAGGTCCGACGAAATGGAAGGGCTTGATATCCTGGTGATAGTCGTAGTCCTTGAAGCCGACGATCTGCGAATGGGGATGATGGATCGTGCCGCCGGACATGTAGCCGTGGTTGCGGTAGAAGACGACGGACCGGAATTTCCCCATGTCTTTGACTTGCTGCCATTTTTCCAGGCCGAACTGGATGAGCTTCAGGGCGTATTCCGGCGTATACGATGAAAATTCGCCATCGCAGTCATCGCTTTCGATGATCAGCGTCTGCCACGAATCCTTGAGGACGGGATAGGCGTTTTCCAGCCAGATCATAGGGCCCCGCTTTTCCATGACATTCTTCAGATGGGCTACGTCGCAAAACGGACAATACTTTTCATCGCGATGGACCGTGTCGGGCTTGGTTTTGCCCAGGTCCAGATTATATTCCAAGATGTGAGATAAGGGATTTTCATTCATGATGACCGCTCCTTTTGATACCTACTATACATTGTAGCATAGAGATAGCCATTTTCAAACCATGTGGTATAATACATATATGCTATTTTAAGGAGGAAATTATCATGAGTCTTCATATTGCTGCTCGTGACGGTGAAATCGCCGACCGCATCTTGCTTCCTGGCGATCCCTTGCGGGCTAAATATATTGCTGAAACTTTTTTGGACGACGCCGTCTGCTATACGGATATCCGCAACATCCTCGGCTATACGGGGACTTATAAGGGTGTCCGCCTGTCGGTCCAGGGGACGGGCATGGGAATCCCGTCGATTTCCATTTATGCGACGGAACTCATGCGCGATTACGGCGTGAAGAAACTCATCCGCGTCGGTACTTGCGGGGCCATGCGGAAAGATATCAGGCTCCGCGACGTCATCATCGCCCAGGGGGCGACGACGGATTCGTCGATCATCCGCAACATTTTCGGCGGTTCCATCAACTATGCGCCGCTGGCTGATTTCAACCTCCTGCGCCAGGCTTATGAACAGTCGGTCAAGCAGGGTATCCCGGCCCGGGTCGGCAACATCGTCTCGGTGGACCGCTTCTACGATGACGAAATCGACAACGATAAACTGACCCAGTACGGCATCATGGCCGTCGAAATGGAAACGGCCGGTCTGTACACGCTGGCTGCCAAATACGGCGCCCAGGCCCTGGGATTATTTACGGTCAGCGACCACTTGCTGACGGGAGAAGCCTGCACGCCGGAAGAACGGCAGACGTCTTTCGATGATATGATTCACATTGCCCTGGAAACGGCTATCCAGGAATAGAGGTGCTTATGAAAGCTAAGGAATTGCGGGTCATTGACAGTCATTTCCATTTCTGTGACTATATCGGCTTCAATCAGATTGCTATTGCTGCCGGTTATACCAATACTGAAGAATGTCTGCACAAGGCCTTTCAAGATAACAATATCGTCCACGGCGTCGTCATGGGCAACAAGACCCTGGACCCGGCCGGCCATCACTATCCCGATTACATGAGTTACTGCATCGGCCTGGACAGCAACGTTTTTTATGACAATATGGACCTCATGGTGGAACAGGTCGAAGAGAACCTCAAGTGCAAGCAGTGCTGCGGCATCAAGCTCTATCCGGGCTATAACCACGTCTACGTCTATGATGAACTCTACGACCCGATTTACGAATTGGCCCGGAAGTACAATAAGCCCGTCGCCATCCACACGGGCCTGACGGCGACGGCCAATGCCCTTTTGAAGTACAGCCATCCCATGACCCTCGATGAAGCGGCCGTCAAATATCCCGACGTCCAGTTCGTCATGTGCCACATCGGCAATCCTTTCCTGCAGGATGCCATTGCCGTCCTGGAAAAGAACCACAACGTCGCCGTCGATTTGTCAGGCCTTTTGGAAGGCAAGATTCCCGACATGGTCACCTTCCTGCGGGACAAACAGGGGTATATCTCCATGCTCCGGGACTGGCTGAACTATCTAGGTTCTTACGACCGGGTCATGTTCGGGACCGACTGGCCCCTGGCCAATTTCGCCGATTATATTACCTTTGTCAAAGATTTCATTCCCGAAACGTATTGGGATGACGTCTTCTTCAACAATGCCAACCGCATCTACCAGCTTGGCTTATAGCTGGCCCGAGCGATAAGGGAGGAACGCCTTTTGTATACTGTAACCAAGCGGATGGAAGTGTCCGCTGCCCACCACCTGGTCCTCGACTATGAAAGCAAGTGCGAGCATCTCCATGGACATAACTGGATCATCTATGTGACCTGCCAGGCCGAAGCACTGGACCGCAACGGCATGGTCGTCGATTTTAAGAAAATCAAGGAACTGGTCCACGCCAAGATGGACCATCAGAACCTGAACGATGTCTTCGACTTCAATCCGACGGCAGAAAATATCGCCAAATGGATTTGCGACACCGTGCCCCATTGTGTCAAAGTAACGGTCCAAGAAAGTGAAGGGAACGTGGCCACTTATGAATTATAGCCTCTGTGTCAACGAGATTTTCGACAGCATCGACGGGGAAGGGAAGAAAGCCGGCCAGCTGGCGACGTTCATCCGCCTCTGCGGCTGCAACCTGCGCTGTTCGTACTGCGATACGGCTTATGCCTTCAATGAAGGCCAGCATATGGATATTGCCGATATCATCGCCCAGGTCTCCTATCCCAACGTCACCTTGACGGGCGGCGAACCGCTGTGCCAGGATATCCACGCTCTCCTGGAAGGACTGAAGGGGCACAGCGTCAACATCGAGACCAATGGCAGTATGGATATCGAACCGTATTTCAAATATGATCATGTCTGGTTCACTGTCGATTACAAGAGCCTGTCTTCGGACATGGCCAACCGTATGCTGCCGGAAAACTTCGAGAAGCTCCGGCCTCAGGACGTCCTGAAGTTCGTCGTCGGCGATGAAGCCGACCTGCGCCAGGCTTTGGGCGTCTATCGCTTGTACCGCCCGAAGTGTGCCGTCTATGTCGGTGCCGTCTTCGGCAAGATCGAGCCGCGGCGCATCGTCGAGTTCATGAAGGAAAACCGCCTGACGGACTGGCACATGCAGCTCCAGCTCCATAAATTCATCTGGAACCCCGATGACCGGGGCGTATGACTGAGACGACGAAACGCCGTTATCCGCTGATCTGCGGGTAACGGCGTTTTTTGAAGATGGCCTGGTCGTCATCGAGCATGTGCTGGAAACAGAAGAGGGTCGCGTCCGTATCGGTCAGGCTGTCGTGCCAGTTGCGGCCGTGGTAGCCGTAATGGGCGGCGCAGTTCATGAGCTTTTCATAGGTAATGGTCTTCGTTTCCTGATAATGGATGAGGGAAAAGGCTTCGGCCAGGTCGAGATAGATGTCCTTGTCGGGCAGGACGACGCCAGAAGCGTGGAGCTTGGCGATGTCGTTGAAGGTGCTGTAGCCGACGATGAGGTCTGCGTCCATGAAAAGGCGGCTGACCGTATCGGCCCAGAGGATGAACGGGTCTTCCTGGGCGACCTGTTCCGGCGTGATGTGATTGACTTCCATCGCTTCATCCCAGCGTTCCGTATAGAGGGGTTTGAAATAGCGGTTCATGAGGACGTCGCCGCAGCCGTTCATGATGGACAGCTGGATGATTTCTGCGTCGGCTGTGAGGCCCGTCGTTTCCAGATCCAGCGTCAGGATGCGCGACGGGTCGAGGCGGCGGATGGCCTGTTTGATCTTCGGCGACCGGCGGATGGTCTGGCGCCGGGCTTTTTCTTTTTTCGACAGTACCTTTTTCATGGAAAAACCTCCTTTCTTCTCTGCAATGGCTTTATTATAGGAAGAAAGGAGGTTCTTGTCAATTACTATTTCTTAGTGTTGGCACTCGTCGTAGCCTGTGGCTGGCTCTGGCCCGGCCGGTCGACGGAGGTGAAGCCGTAGACGGCCGTACAGGCCAGGAGCAGCATGAGGAGGAGAGAAATGATTTTTTTAGCTGTCATAGAGGAAGTGTCCTTTCACGATGATTTATTCGTATAAGCCGCTCGGTTTTTCTGAGAGGTTGATGAAGATGTTCTTGGTCTGCATGTAATGGCGCATGGTCGTCTTATCTGTTTCGCGGCCGATGCCGGAAAGCTTGTAGCCGCCGAAAGGTGCGCCGGCCGGCAGGGCGTTGTAGGTATTGACCCACATGCGGCCCGTTTCGACGCCTTTGGCTACGCGCAGGGCCCGGTTGATGTCGCGCGTCCAGACGGCGCCGCCTAAGCCGTATTCGCTGTCATTGGCCATGGCGATGACTTCGTCTTCCGTTTCAAAGGGCAGGATGCAGACGACAGGGCCGAAGATTTCTTCCTGGGCAATGCGCATGTCGTTGGTGACGTCGGCGAAGATCGTCGGCTTGATGAAATTGCCCTTTTTCAGTCCGTCTGTCGTGACTTTTTCGCCGCCGCAGACCAGGCGTGCTCCTTCTTGTTTGCCGATTTCGATGTAGCTGAGGATCTTTTCGACCTGACGGCCGTCGATCTGGGCGCCCATCTGCGTGTCTTCCAGCCAGGGCAGGCCGACTTTGACGCGGTTGAAGCGTTCTGCCAGTTCAGCGACGAATTTGTCGTAGATCCCTTTCTGGACGAAGATGCGGGAACCGGCGCAGCAGACCTGGCCCTGGTTGAAGAGGATGCCCAGCTGGGCTCCGTCCATGGCCATGTCCCAATCGCAGTCGTCGAAGAAGATGTTTGCCGATTTGCCGCCTAATTCCAAGGTGGCCGGGATGAGTTTTTCCTGAGCTGCCTTATAGACGTCGCGGCCGATTTCCGTAGAGCCTGTGAAGGCCAGTTTCTGGATGTCCGGATGGTCGAGGATGTACTGGCCCGACCGGGAACCCTTCCCGGTGATGACGTTGACGACGCCGTCCGGCAGGACGCCTTCCAGGAGGTGCATCAGTTCCAGGACGCTGAGGGACGTCGTGCTCGACGGCTTGAGGATGATCGTACAGCCGGCAGCCAGGGCCGGTGCCAGTTTCCAGGCGGCCATGAGGAAGGGGAAGTTCCAGGGGATGATCTGGCCGACGACGCCAATCGGTTCGTGGATGACCAGGCTCAGCGTGTGGTCGTCCAGCGTCGATGCCCGGCCGTCTTCACTGCGGAGGACACCGGCGAAATAGCGGAAATGGTCGGCCGCTGCCGGGATGTCGATGGCTTTCGTTTCCCGGATGGGCTTGCCGTTATCCAGGGTTTCGATGAGGGCCAGCGTATCAGCATTCTTTTCGATGATGTCGGCGATTTTCAGGAGGATCGCCTGCCGTTTGACGGGGGATACTTTTTTCCAGGCCGGGAAAGCGGCCTGGGCTGCGCGGACGGCGGCATTGACATCGTCCTGCGTCGCTTCGGCACAGACGGAGAGGACGTCGCCGTTGGCCGGATTGATGGCTTTAAAAGTAGAACCGTCGCTGGACGGGACCCAGCGGCCGTTAATATATAAATCGTAAGAAGGGCGGATGGCGTGTTTCATGAGAGCACTTCCTTTCTGAGAGTCTGCGGAGCAGATATAGTTAAAAATAATTATTTGTTAATTGTAAATTCATTATACCATAAGTGTACCAAAATGGTCAACAATGGGAAATTTTTCACGGTATCTGTGCCGGCCAAATGATTGCAAATATTGGCAAAGCAAGCTAAAATAGATAGGGTACACATTAAGTATAGTTTTAACAGGAGAAGATTATGTATAAATACGTTTTATTCGATCTGGACGGTACGCTGACCGATTCTAAAGACGGCATCATCAATTCCGTCGCCTATGCCCTGGAAAAAATGGGCGAATCGACAGAAGGCCGGCTGGACCAGCACACCGTCGTCGGGCCGCCGCTCTTGACGACTTTTGAAGAAGTCTATGGCTTTTCGCCGGAAAAGGCGCGCCGGACTTATGCCTATTTCCAGGAACGCTACAGCACGATCGGCAAGTTCGAGAACCGGGCTTTCGACGGCATCGTTCCCATGCTGAAGACCATGAAAGAAGCGGGCATCCGCTCGTTTGTCGCTACATCCAAACCCCAGGTCCATGCCGAAGCGATTTGCCAGAAATTCGGCATCGCGCCTTACGTGGAAGCCATTGCCGGGCCTGCCGTCGGCGGTACCGATACGAAAGCCGATGTCATGCGCCGTATCCTAGATGGCCTGGGCCCGCTGCAGCCAGGCGATGCCGTCATGGTCGGCGACCGCCGCTTCGATGTCATCGGAGCCCACGAACTGGGCCTGCCCATCATCTATGTCACCTACGGGTATGGCAATGAAGCGGAACGGAAGGCCTTCCAGCCAGAGTATACGGCCGATACCGTAGCGGCTCTGAGCCAGCTGCTTTTGCAGGCTTAGCAAGCCCATCATATACATTATATATACGATAAGGAGCATTTTTTTATGAAATTACAAGAAAAACAGACGATCCATGGCTTTGCCGTCGACCGGTCCCGTTACGTACCGGAACTGCACAGCCAGGCTTATGAGCTGCACCACATCCAGTCCGGTGCCCGCTTGTTATATATCCAGAATGATGACGACAATAAAGTCTTTTCCATTTCTTTCCGGACGACGCCGTCTGACAGCACGGGCGTACCCCATATCTGCGAACATTCTACCCTTTGCGGCTCCCGGAAGTTCCCCCTCAAGGAACCCTTCGTCGAACTGGTAAAGGGTTCGCTCAACACCTTCCTCAATGCCATGACGTTCCCGGACAAGACCATGTATCCCGTAGCCAGCCGCAACGCTGCCGATTTCAAGAACCTCATGGATGTCTATCTGGATGCCGTCTTTTTCCCGAACATGATCAAAGATAAACAGGTCCTCATGCAGGAAGGCTGGCACTATCATCTCGATTCGGCCGATAGTGAGCTGACTTATCGCGGTGTCGTTTATAACGAAATGAAAGGCGTCTTTTCTTCGCCGGATTCGCAGATGGAACGGCACGTCATGGATGCCCTCTTCCCGGATACGACGTATGGCGTCGAATCGGGCGGCAATCCCGATGATATCCCCAGCTTGACACAGGAATCCTTTGCTGCCTTCCACGCCAAATATTATCATCCGTCGAACAGTTACCTCTTCCTCTACGGCGATATGGATATCGACCAGACCCTGGCCTTCATCGATGGGGAATACCTGAGCCAGTTCCATGTCCAGTCTGTCGATTCGGCCATCGGCCGCCAGACTTGCCCGGGCAGCCAGGTCAAGACCTATCCCTATGGCATTGCGACGGGAGAAAAGACGGATCACAAGACCCTGCACAGCCTGACCTATGTCATCGACGATGCCCTGGACCCGACCGTAGCCATGGCTTTCAAAGTCCTGACTTATGTCCTCTTGCAGTCGCCGGCAGCTCCGCTGAAAAAGGCCCTGGTCGATGCCGGACTGGGCAAGGATATTTCCGGTGATTTCCAGGATGGCATCTTGCAGCCTTTGTGGGGCATTTCTGTCAATGGGTCGGATCCGGACAAACAGGCTCAGATCCTGCCGCTCGTCCGCAAGGTCCTCAGCGATATGGTCCGCAGCGGCCTGGACAAGACACTGCTCACAGGCGCCCTGAACCGGACGGAATTTGCCCTGCGTGAAGCCGATTTCGTCGGCCGCCCGAAGGGACTCATCTATGGCATCCGCTGCATGGATACGTGGCTCTACGATATGGATCCCCTGGCAGCCCTGTCCTATGAAGGGGCACTGGAAACGTTGCGCCGCGGCATCGACAACGGTTATTTCGAAGGGCTGATCCAGAAATATATCCTGGATAATCCTTATTATGCTCTCGTGTCCTTAGTCCCTGAACCGGGCCTGACGGAACGGCACGACAAGGCTCTGGCCGATAAGCTGGCGGCCTACAAGGCTTCGCTTTCGAAAGAAGAAATCGATGCCATCGTAGCTGATTCCCAGGCCCTGCAGAAACGGCAGGCTACGCCCGATTCGCCGGAAGCCCTGGAAACGATCCCGACCCTGACCCGGGACGACCTGGAAAAGAAGGTCGATTCGATTGCCATGGAACAACAGACGATGGATGGCGTCACGGTCTGCTATGTCCCGGATGAAACGAACGGCATTACCTATGTCAACGCCTACTTCGACCTCCACGGCCTGACGCGGGAAGAAATTTCCTATGTCTATCTGCTCAGCGACCTCATCGGCGACATGGACACGACAGACCACACGTATGGGGACATCGCCTCGCTCATCGACCTGTATACCGGCGGCATCGACTACAGTGTCTCGGCTTTCTCAAACCGGACAGACAATAAGGATTACATGCCTGTTTTCCGATTCAAGGCCAAGGGCTTGACACAGAACCTGGACAAACTCGTCGATTTGTTGAAGGAAATATCCCTGCACACGGTTTTCACCAATAAGGACCGCCTGGCTGAGCTCGTCGAAGAAACGAAGGCCGGCTGGGATATGGATGCGTTCCGCCGGGGTCATACGATCGTCATGCACCGCGTCTTGTCCTATGTTTCGCCTGTCGAAGCTTTCTGCGACGCCGGGGAATTGTCCTATTACCAATTCATTACGGACATCGCCGGACGCATCCGCAGCGATGCCGATGAAATCGGCGCCAAACTGTCTGCCGTCATGAAAAAAATCTTTACCCGTTCGGCCCTGACTTTGGAAGTGACGGCCAGCCAGGAAGACTGGAAGACAGCCAAAGTCGTCGTACCGGCGTGGATCCAAGCCTTGCCGCAGGGCGAAAAGCCTCAGGGCTTGTGCGATTTCGGCCTGTTCCGGAAGAATGAAGGCATCATGACCAGCGGGACGGTCCAGTACGTAGCCAAAGGCGGCAACTTCCGCAGCCATGGCTATGACTACGACGGCTCCCTCATGGTCCTCGACACGATTCTCCAATACGGTTATTTGTGGACGAAAATCCGCGTCCAGGGCGGGGCTTACGGCGCCTTTACCCGCTTCTATGACAATGGCGACATGGTCTTCTGCTCGTACCGTGACCCCAATCTCCGCTCCAGCGTCGAAGCCTATGACGCCTTGGCCGATTATCTGGAATCCTTTGATGTATCGGATCGGGAAATGACGAAATACGTCATCGGGACGCTGAGCCGCATTGACGTACCCCTGACGCCGTCCCTGCGCGGAGCCAAGGCCATGAGCTGGTACTTTACGGGCACGACGGAAGCCATTGCCCAGCAGCGCCGGGATCAGCTCCTGGCGACGACGGCTGCTGATATCCGGGCCCTGGCACCGCGTATCCGTGCCGTCATGGAAGACGACAACGTCTGCGTCATGGGCAGTGAAGCCAAGATCCGCGAAGCGAAGGATTTGTTTGCCAACCTCGTTTCGCTGCCTGATTAGGATGTGAGTGCTATGCGCGGACGTTTTGCGCCGAGCCCGACGGGTTATATCCACTTAGGCAATGTCTGGTCGGCCCTCCTGGCCTGGCTGCAGGTACGCCAGGCCGGCGGGACGCTGGTCCTGCGGATTGAAGATATCGACGAACAGCGGTCGAAGCCTATCTATACCCAGGCCCTGATGGAAGATTTGCACTGGCTGGGCCTTAACTGGGATGAAGGCCCGGATGTAGGCGGTCCTTATGGCCCGTACATCCAGCAGGAACGGTATGACCGCTATGATGCGGCCCTGGAGAAGCTCCATAAGGCCGGCCTCCTGTATCCCTGCTATTGCAGCCGGGCCCGCCTGCAGGCTGTCGGCGCTCCCCATGCCGGCGAGCACACCGTTTATGACGGCCATTGCTACGGTATGAGCGAAGCCCAGCGGCAGCAGATGACCAAGAAGCCGTCGTGGCGGGTCCATGTACCGGCGCGGATCATTTCCTTTACGGACGGCGTCTACGGGACCTTCCATGAAGACCTGGCGCGCTGCTGCGGCGACTTCGTTGTCCGCCGGGCCGATGACATGTATGCCTACCAGCTGGCCGTTTCCGTCGATGACGGAGCCATGGCCGTGACCCATGTCCTGCGCGGGGAAGACCTCCTGTCATCGACGGCCCAGCAGATTTGGCTCATGGAAACTTTGGGATATACACCGCCTGTATATACCCACGTCCCCATGCTCGTCGATGAATACGGCAACCGTTTATCCAAGCGCCAGCACGGCATCACCATCCGCTCACTGCGGGAACGGGGCATGACGGCTGAGGCCATCTTGTCGCACCTGGCCTATGCCGGCGGCCTGGTGCCGGAACGGCGCAGCTACAGCAGGGACGAACTTATCCGCTGCTGCGATTTTCGTAAATTGCGGAAAGAGCCCATTGTCGTTGTGCTGTAGGGGCCGTCCCAAAGGGCGGCCCGCCAGCAGTCAGCCGCTACGAGCCACGAACCACGAACCTCGAACTATGAACCACGAGCCACGAATCACTAAGAAGTTTTGTCTGAAAGAAGAAACTTTCAGGCAAAGCTTCTTTTTTTCTCCATTGTGTTGTCACGACGTGTGTAAATGTGGTAAAATGTGGTGAAAAGTGAAAGGAGTTGCGGCCTTATGTTTATGGGTGAATATGAACATTCCATTGACGCAAAAGGTCGCGTTATTTTGCCTGTCAAATTTCGGGATGAACTAGGGCCAAAGTTCGTTGTTACCCGCGGTTTGGAAGGCTGTCTTTCTGTCTATACGATGGAGGCGTGGATGCGTTTGGCCGGCAGTTTGAAGAAACTCCGGGCGTCTAAAGAAAACGTCCGCGCCTTCAAGCGGTTTGTCTTCGGCAGTGCTGCTGAAGTAGAATTTGATAAACAAGGCCGCATCCTGATTCCGGCGACATTGAGGGCCTATGCCAAGCTGGTCAAGGATGTGACTGTCCTGGGGACAGGGGATAAGGTCGAAATCTGGAGCAAAGACGTTTACGAAGCCTATGCCGCCAAGACCATACCGGTCATGGAAGAAATCGCAGAAAGTCTCGACGATTCCCTGGACTTGGACTTTTAGGAGGAATTATGAATTTTCATCACGTCAGTGTGCTTCGCCAAGAAACCATAGATAACTTGATCACCGACCCTGACGGGATTTATGTCGATTGCACACTTGGCGGCGGCGGTCATTCCCGGGCACTGGCCGGGCGCTTGTCGGCCAAGGCGACGCTTATCGGCCTTGACCAGGATAAGGATGCCATTGCAGCCGCGACGGAACGCTTGAAGGATACTGCCTGCCGGCGCATATTGGTACAGCGGAATTTCCGTTATCTGCCAGACGTACTCGATGAATTGGGGATTGAAAAAGTAGACGGCGTCATGTTCGATTTGGGCGTATCCAGTTATCAGCTCGATACACCGGAACGGGGATTTTCCTATATGCAGGACGGACCCCTGGATATGAGGATGGACCGGGACCAGAAGCGCAGCGCCTACGATATCGTCAATGGCTACAGCCAGGCTGATTTATACCGCATCATCAAGACCTACGGCGAAGAACGGTGGGCCAAGCGCATTGCGGCGTTTATCGTCGAAGCGCGGCGGGAAAAGCCTTTGGAACGGACGGAGGAACTGGTCCAGGTCATCAAGAAGGCCATCCCGGCCGGCGCCCGTAAGGACGGCCCCCATCCGGCCAAGCGGACTTTCCAGGCCATCCGTATTGAAGTCAACGATGAGCTGGGAATCCTTCACGATTCCCTGGAACACGCTGCCCAGCGCCTGAAGCCAGGCGGCCGGCTGTGCGTCATCACCTTCCATTCCCTGGAAGACCGCATTGCCAAACAGACATTGAGGCTCTTGGCGACAGACTGTATCTGTCCGCCGGACATGCCGGTTTGTACGTGCCATCATCATGCCATCCTGAAAGTGAAGCGCCAGCCTATCCTGCCGTCACAGGAAGAACTGGATACGAATCCGCGGGCCCGCAGTGCGAAGCTTCGCGTCGGTGTCCGCAAATAACGGGGCCGGGCTATGATCATGGAAATGGATGTGTTGCGTATGTTGGTGAGGAAAGCCGGGAACATACATGGTGACAAGAGCATACCCTTATGGCGGACGGCTGCTGTAGACGCAATCCGGCGAGGGGCGACATTCGTCCTTATACCGATTGGAATGATTGCGGCCATCGTAATTGTATCCAATCTCCTGACCTCCTGGGCATACCAGCAGAGCGGAGAGCTCATGGAGGTGAAGCGCGAGACGCAGCAGTTACAGCGCGAAAACGATGAATTGCGCGTCGAGATTTCCAAATTGGAAACACCGGAACGAATTTACACGACCGCGACGAAGCGACTCGGCATGGTAGCGCCGTCACGGATCCTTTACGGGAACCAGACGGATCAGGCCGCAAGGGGAAAACGTCGATAATTGCTTAAAACCGAGAGGTCGACGCACTTCGTGCGACGACCTCATTGTTATTTAGTTCATAGAGAATACAGAAAAAGAATCATCAAGGAGGACCTATGATTATGACCAAAACGGTAGGAGAACTTTGCAAACAGATCAAAGGCATTTATAATCTCAACGGCAGTGCCGATACAGTGATTACCGGTATTTCGTCGGATTCACGCCAGATTGAAGCCGGCTATCTCTTCGTCTGCATTTCCGGTGTCCACGTCGATGGCGCCGCTTTTGCAGCCCAGGCTGTCGAAAAAGGGGCCGTCGCCGTCTTGACGACGAAACACCTGGATTTGCCCAAGAGCACGGTCCAGATCCAGGTACCGGATATTCATCATGCCCTGGAAGACATGGTTCCTTTCTTTTATGATTATCCCGGCAAGAAGATGCGCATGATCGGTGTCACCGGCACCAACGGCAAGACGACGACGACCCACATCATCGCCCATATCCTGCGGGCTGCCGGCTACCATGTCGGCGTCATCGGCACGATCCATGCCCTCATCGACGATGAAGAGCTGCCGATCCACAACACGACGCCGGATGTCGTCGAACTCCAGCATTTCCTGGCCCTCATGCAGGAAAAAGGCATGACCCATGTCGTCATGGAAGTATCGAGCCATGCCCTGGCTCTGAACCGCGTCGCCGGCATCGAATACGATACGGCTGTCTTCACCAACCTGACCCAGGACCATCTCGACTTCCACAAGACCATGGAAAACTACGTCGCTGCCAAGGCTAAACTCTTCCAGAGCCTGACCGCTGCCGACCACGTCAAGGAAAACAAGACGGCTGTCGTCAACATCGACGACCCCTGGTCCAAGGATATCCTCAATGCCTGCCACTGCAAGGTCTTGACGTATGGCGTCGAAAAGGATGCCGACCTCAAAGGGTCCAACTTGAAAGTCGAATTGAAGAAATCCTCTTTCGACGTCGTCGGCCCCTTCGTCAATGTCCATCTCAACATGAACATTACGGGCTTGTTCAACGTCTATAATACGCTGGCTGCCATCGGCGCGGCTCATGCCGAAGGTGTCGATGAAGCGACCATCGACAAGGCCATCCAGACCTTCCATTCCGTACCGGGCCGTTTTGAACTCGTCGAAGCCGGTCAGGATTTCGCCATCGTCGTCGACTATTCCCATACGCCGGACAGCCTGCAGAAAGCCCTGGAAACGGCGCGGGCTATGAAACCGAACCGCATCCTTGCCGTCTTTGGCTGCGGCGGCGACCGCGATAAGACCAAGCGTCCCATCATGGGCCGCATCGGGGCCGAACTGGCCGATATCCCTATCGTCACGTCCGATAATCCCCGTTCGGAAAATCCGGAAACCATCGTAGAAGAAGTCGAAGCCGGCGTCAAAGAAGGTCTGAAGCCAGGCCAGCACCATGAAGTCATCGTCAACCGCCGCGACGCCATTTACCGCGCTGTCGAACTGGCCCAGACCAATGACATCATCGTCATCGCCGGCAAGGGCCATGAAACGTATCAGATCCTCAGCGATAAGACGATTCATTTCGACGACCGCGAAGAAGCGCGCAACGCCGTCCATGCATTGCACAGAGGAGATAAATAATGGCTTCTTTTACTAGTGAAGAAATAATCCAGGCTACAGGCGCCCGGCTCCTGAAGCCGGCGGCTCCTGTTTCTTTCAGCGAGGTCTGCACGGATACGCGGGCCATTGCCAAAGGTTCGCTGTTCGTCGCCTTCAAAGGGACGTCTTTTAACGGCCACGATTTCGTAGGCAAAGCCTTGGAAGCCGGCGCTGCCGGTGCTGTCGTATCGGAAGTACGCCCGGAATATGAAGGGCTGACAGCGCCGCTCTTCGTCGTCGCCGATACGCTCAAGGCCTATCAGGACCTGGCCCGGTTCCACCGCCGCCGCTTTTCCATCCCCGTCGTGGCTGTCACCGGCTCTGTCGGCAAGACGTCGACGCGCAATATGATTGCCACGGTCCTCGGTGAAAAATACAAGGTCCTGCAGACGGAAAAGAATTTCAACAATGAAATCGGCCTGCCTAAGACGCTCTTACAGCTGACGCCGGACCATGAAGCGTGCGTCGTAGAAATGGGCATGCGCGGTCTTGGACAGATTGCTGAACTGGCGGCTATCGGCGAACCGACCATCGGTGTCGTCACCAACGTCGGCAAGAGCCATATCGAACTGCTCGGATCGCAGGAAAACATTGCCAAGGCCAAGGGCGAACTCATCCAGGCCCTGGATGAAAAGGGAACGGCTGTCCTCAATGGTGACGATCCCTTTGTCCGCCAGATGACGGCCCTGTGCCAGGGGACCAGCGTCCTCTACGGAACGGGGATGGACGATGCCGTCCGGGCAGATGCCATCGTCTGCGATGAACAGGGCGTCCGTTTCCACTGCCACTGCTTTGGCAGCGGCTTCGAGGCAGCCATGCCCGTCATCGGCCGTCACAATGTCTATAATGCCCTGGCTGCCATCGCCGTCGGCCATTTGACCGGACTGAGTATAGAAGAGATACAGCGCGGCCTGGCCTCATACCGCGGAATGGCTATGCGTCAGGAACTGCTGCATATCGGGCCTTATACTTTCATCAACGATACATATAACGCCAATCCTGCGTCCATGGCAGAGGCCATTCGCACGCTGGATCTGCTGACCAAGGGACGCAAGATTGCCGTCCTCGGCGGCATGGGTGAATTGGGGGACTGGGCGAAACGGGAACATGAAGCCATTGGCCGCCTCGTCGCCCAGACCGGCCTCGACGCCCTCATTACGATGGGCGATCTGGCGAAAGATATCGCCGCTGCGGCCCAAGCGGAAGGGATGACGGCTGTCTATACGACGGATACGCATGAACAGGCGGCCCGTCAGCTGCAAGCCCTGCTCCAGGATGGCGACACGGTCCTCCTCAAGGGATCGCGCAGCTTTGCCATGGAAAAAATACTGCCCTATTTTGAAAGGAAGTAATGTGAATGTTTAAAATGCTGGTTTTCAGCTTTATTGTCAGCTTGGTCATCGGCCTGGCCTTAGGACCTTTTGTCATCAAGGAATTGAAGAAATTCCACGCCCGCCAGTCCGAACGAGAAGAAGGGCCGCAGAGCCATAAGTATAAAGCCGGTACGCCGACTATGGGGGGCATCCTCATCCTGACGGCGCTGACCGTATCGTGCCTCATTTTCGACCCCATGGACCTGCGCAAAGGGCTGGCTTTGTTCCTGGCCCTGGGCCATGGCGTCATCGGCTTCCTCGACGACAGCATCAAGGCCATCAAGCACCGCAACCTGGGCCTTACGGCAAAACAGAAACTGGCCGGCCAGTTCGTCATGGCAGCTGTCTTCTGCTATATCCTCGATGCCTTTCTTCATTTCCCGACGACTTTGTGGATTCCCTTTACTTCCATCACCGTCGATCTGGGGATGTTCTACTATCTCTTCGTCTTCGTCATGATCGTCGGCACGAGCAATGCCGTCAATCTGACCGATGGCCTCGACGGCCTGGCTGCCGGATCCTGCGCCATTACGTCCGTGGCCTACGTCGTCATCGCCGTCGCTTTGGGCTATTCCCATTTTGCCATCTTTGGGACGGCACTGACTGGGGCCTGCCTGGGCTTCCTCTTCTATAACCAGCATCCGGCCAAGATGTTCATGGGCGATACGGGTTCCCTGGCACTGGGTGGGGCCTTGGCTGCTATGGCCATCCTGACCAAGACGGAATTGCTCCTCATCCTGGCTGGCGGCTTGTACGTCATTGAAGCCCTGTCGGTCATCATCCAGGTCATCTCCTTCAAGACCCGCGGGGTCCGCGTCTTCAAGATGAGCCCCATTCACCACCATTTTGAATTGTCTGGCTGGAGTGAAGTCAAGGTCGTCACCGTATTCTGGAGCTTTTCGGCTCTCATGGCAATTCTGTCCATCATCGTCGTATTGGCCTGCAAATAAGGGCTTGCGGCTTTTCTGATTGAACTACGATATTTTACATAAAGCAGGTGTTGGTAATGAGCATCATGGATTTTTCTGGAAAAAATTTCTTAGTCATCGGCGCAGGCATCAGCGGCCGCGCTGCCTCTGTGGTCCTGGCCGGCCATGGCGGGACTGTTACGCTGAATGATATGAAGGCTATCGACACGGCCGAACAGCCGTGGCCGGATATCGAGGCGGCCGGCGTCAAGCTGGTCTTCGGCAGCCAGGAAACGAATCTTCTCGACGGCATGGATGTCGTCGTCCCGTCGCCGGTCATTTCTCCGGAAATCCCAATCATGAAAGAAGCCATCCGCCGCGGCCTGCCGATTTGGAGTGAAGTCGAAGTGGCCTGCCGGGTCACCGATGCCGACGTGATCGGTATTACCGGGACGAACGGCAAGACGACGACGACGACCCTGGTCGGCGAAATCATGAAGGCCACGGGACGGCAGACTGTCGTCGGCGGCAATATCGGGTATGGCCTTTCGGCTCAGGCCGACAATCTGCCTGAGGAGGCCGTCGTCGTCGCCGAACTTTCCAGTTTCCAGCTCGAATTTACGCACAGCATCAAGGCCAAAGCGGCGACGATCCTCAACATCACACCGGACCACCTGGACCGCCATCATACGATGGAAGGCTATGCCGCTGCCAAGGAACGTATCTTCCTCAATCAGGACAAGGGCGATTATGCCGTCCTCAATTACGACGATGAACGGGTCCGGGCCATGGCGGGAGACATGACGGGGACTGTCGTCTATTTCTCGACGTGCGGCGAAGTCCCGGAAGGGGCATTCTATCAGGACGGCCAGCTCATCCTGCGCCTCCAGGGCCGGGATACCGTCGTCTGTGCTGAAACGGACCTGCACCTCTTTGGCAAGCATAATATCCAGAATTGCCTGGCTGCGATTCTCTTGACCTATGCTGCCGGGGCACCCCTCGATGTCATCCGTCAGGTCCTCAAGGATTTCAAAGGCGTCGAACACCGCCTGGAAAAAGTACGGACCCTTCACGGCGTTACCTATTACAACGACTCGAAGGGGACCAACGTCGATGCGTCCATGAAAGCTTTGGAAGCCTTTCCCCAGGGACACCTCATCCTCATCGCCGGCGGCTATGACAAGATGACGCCGCTCGATGACTTCATGGCTCTGGCGGCGAAACGCGTCGATACGCTGATCCTCATCGGCGATGCAGCGGAACGGTTCGAAGCCGCTGCCAAGAAAGCGGGCATCCAGGATATCCGCCGTACTGGCTACAGTATGGAAGGGGCGATCATGCTGGCCCGCAAGATTGCCAAAGCACCGCAGGCCGTCCTGTTATCGCCGGCTTGCTCCAGCTTTGATATGTATGACAATTTTGAACAGCGCGGACGTGTCTTCAAGGGCATTGTCAACGCCATTTAATGATATTTGAAATCAACAGGAGGCAGGAACATGCGTCGAGTCATTATTTCCGGAGGCGGCACTGGCGGCCATATCTACCCGGCGATTACTATTGCCCGGGCGATTGCCGACATCGAGCCTACCGAATTTCTCTACGTCGGCTCCAAAATCGGCCTGGAAAATACATTGATTCCTAAAGAAGGCTTGCCTTTCGTTACCCTCGATGTGCGGGGCCTGGAACGGAAGATTTCCGTCCGCAACCTCGTCACCCTGGGCAAGACGGCAGGCAGCCTGATCAAGGCAGAAGGAATCATCCGCAAATTCAAACCGGACGTCGTCATCGGGACGGGCGGTTTCGTCTGCGGCCCGGTCCTTTTGGCAGCCAGCCTGAGCGGTGTGCCTACACTGATTCAGGAACAGAACGTCATCCCTGGCGTCACCAATACGATTTTGAGCCGCTTCGTCAATCGCGTAGCCTTGGGTTATGAAGAAGCAGCTGCCCGTTTCAAGCGCAAAGATATCCTGGTCTATACGGGGAATCCTGTCCGCAAGGATATCCTTACGGTGACCCGGGAGGAAGGCCGTAAGGCCCTGGGCCTGGACCCGGATAAATTTACGCTCCTCGTCGCCGGCGGCAGCCGCGGTGCCCGCAGCATCAATACGGCGATGATCGAAGTCCACAAGTACTTCCGCAACGACGAACATATCCAGATCCTCCACGTCACGGGGGACCATGAATACGACCGCGTCGTCAAACAGCTGCCAGGTATCGAATGTCGCGGCCGTTATGGCAAGGGAAGCCGCATCATCCCTTATCTGCACCACATGCCGGAAGCCTTGGCCGCTTGTGACCTGGCCGTGTACCGGGCCGGGGCTGTCGGGCTGGCTGAACTGACTGTCCGCGGCGTGCCGTCGATCCTCATTCCCTATCCGTACGCAGCCGAAGACCACCAGCGCTACAATGCCCAGGCCCTGGTCATGTGCGGTGCGGCCAAGATGATCCTCGACAAGATGCTGACTGGCCGGGAATTGTTGGAAGAAATCATTCATTTAAAAGACGATCCGAAGGCGCTGGCAGCGATGGCACAGGCCAGCCGCTCCATGGGCAAGCCCCAGGCGGCACATGATATTGCTGAACTGGCCCTGTCCATTGCCCGTAAACGTCGTCGGTAACAGGTAAAGAAGGGTGTGGAATAAACCTATGGTTAATCTGAACGAGGTTACAAACGTTCATTTTATCGGCATTGCCGGCGCCGGAATGCGGGCAATTGCCAATGTTTTCATTGAAAAAGGATATCATGTATCCGGTTCGGATCTCAAAGCGTCGCCGGTGACGGAACAGTTCGCGAAAAAAGGGGCCCGTATCTGCATCGGCCAGCGTCCGGAAAATCTGAAGGATGCCCAGGTCGTCGTCATTTCGTCGGCCATCCGCGATACTAACGTAGAACTGGCCGAAGCGCGCCGCCTCGGGATTCCGGTCATCCATCGGTCCGATGCCCTGGTCCACATCATGAGCTGGGGGAAGGGGATTTCTGTAGCCGGTGCCCATGGCAAGACGACGACGTCGTCCATGCTGGGCCAGGTCTTCGAAGAATGTCATCAGGACCCGACCATCGTCATCGGCGGCGAAGTCGATTACCTGCATAGCAATTCCATCCTGGGGAAAGGCCCTTATGTTATTGCCGAAGCCGATGAAAGCGATGGGACTTTCCTCAAGCAGAACCCTTATATTGCCGTCGTCACCAATATCGACGCCGACCATATGGACCATTATGGCTCGCTGGACAACGTCATCGACGCCTTCAAGCAGTTCATCCAGAAGCTCGATCCCCAGGATGGCCTGGCTGTCCTGTGCTTTGAAAACGATAAGATCCGGGCCCTGGCTCCGAAGACGGAACGGCGTTATGTATCGTATGGCCTTGAACACCCGGCGGACTATCAGGCCAAAGACCTTCATTACATCAAGGGCAAGCTCCATTTCTCCGTCTATAAGCATGGCGAAAAAATGGGGGACATGGTCCTCAACGTACCGGGGCGCCATAACGTCCTCAACGCACTGGCGACAACAGCCGTCGCCGATGCCTGCGGCCTTCCCTTTGAAGGCATCGCTTCGGCTATGAGTCATTTCCACGGTGCCAAACGGCGTTTCCAGACCAAGGGCTTTGTCGGCGACGTCTGGGTCGTCGATGATTACGCCCATCATCCGACGGAAATCAATGCGACCCTGACAGCAGCCCGCGATATGGGGACGCACCGCGTGGTCTGCCTCTTCCAGCCGCATCGCTATACGCGGACGAAACTGCTCCTCGACCAGTATGGCAGCGCCTTTGCCAAGGCTGATAAGCTCATCATCACCGACGTCTACAGTGCCGGTGAAGACCCCATTCCCGGCGTGTCGGGAGAACTCATTGCCCGGAAGGTCAAGGAAACGACAGGGCAGGATGTCACCTATATCCCGCATAAGGAAGATTTAGTGGCTTATTTGAAGGAAAATTCCCGTCCCCTCGACCTGGTCATCACCATGGGGGCCGGAGATATTTATAAAGTCGGCGAAGCCTATCTCGCTGAAGCTAAAGAAATGGAGAAATAAGGAAATGGAAGACATGAAAGATAAAAAAATTGCCGTCGTCGTCGGCGGTCCTTCGACAGAAGCAGAAGTATCGCGCCGCACTGGGGCTGCCATTGCTGACGCTCTGACGAAAAAGGGATACCACATCGAAATGATGGAACTCGTACCGAAAGAATTTGCCAAGACCTTGACGGAAAAGGGCATCGACATCGTCTTCAACGCCCTTCATGGCCGCTACGGCGAAGACGGCGTCATCCAGGGCTTATGCGAAATGATGGGGATCCCCTATACCGGCCCGGGCGTCATGGCCAGTGCCGTCGGTATGAACAAGGTCATGAGCAAGGCCGCTTTCCAGGGCGCCGGCATCGCCACGGCTCCTTTCGCTTATTACTTCGCGACGCAGGACCGCGATGCCATCGTCTCCGATATTGAACAGCGCTTCGACCTGCCTGTCGTCATCAAGTCGTCCGGCCAGGGTTCGAGCATCGGCACGGTCATCGTCCAGACGAAAGATGAACTCCGTCCAGCTTTGGAAGAAGCCTTCAAGTACAGTGCGTCCCTGGTAGCTGAAGCTTTCATCGACGGTGATGAATTTACCGTAGCCGTCATGGACGACGTAGCTTTCCCGGTCATCCAGATCGTGTCCAGCACGGGCAAGTACGACTTCTATTCCAAATATGCACCGGGCGTAGCAAAGCATCTCTGCCCGGCTCCGATTTCGCCGGAACTGACCAAGGAAATGCAGGACCTGGCTTTGAATGTCTTCCACCTGTGCCACTGCAGCGGCGTATCCCGCGTCGATATCATGACCGACAAGGAAGGCCACCCCTTCGTCCTGGAAATCAATACCGTACCGGGGATGACGGCGACCAGCCTGGTCCCCGATGCCGCCCGGGCCATGGGCCTGTCCTTTGAAGATTTGTGTGAAAAGATTTTGCTGGAAGCATCGGTAGGTAAGTTTTAATGAGAAAGAAATCATATCATACGGGGCAGCGACGGGTCGTGCTGCCTAACGATCCTCATGATGTGTTTATTCCTCCTCATCTTGAGAACGACCCGCTGAACGAACCGGACCGGGAAGCGCTGGCTGCCAAGAAAGAAGCCAAGCGCCGCCGCAAGGCCCGTCAGGCTGCGCGGCTGAAGAAGAAACGGGCTCATCAGAAAAAAGTCTGGGCCCGGCGCCGCCGGATCGGCTGCATCTTTACGATCCTCGGCGTCTTCGTCCTTTGGCTGTTCCTGCGGCTGGCTCCCGTTTCTTTCGGGACGATCATCGTCGATGGCAATGAAAACATGTCCTTTGAAGACGTCTACCGGGCCTGCGGGGCCTATTCCTATGTCAATGTCGTCCAGCTGTCGACAGACGAGGTGGAAGACCGGCTGAAGAAGGACCTGCGCATTGCCGATGCGACGGTTACGCGGGAGTTCCCGGCGACGATCCACGTCACCTTGACGGAACGCAAGCCGGCAGCTGTCATTACGACGCTCTACGGCTTTGCCTATGTCGACAAGACGGGGCGGGTCATCGAACTGGGGCCGCAGATCAAAGGCGTATCCCTGCCGATCATGACGGGCAAGAAAGTCGATAACCTGCTCTTAGGGGATACGGTGACCGACCCGACGCTCCATTCGGCCATGGTCTATCTCCAAAGCCTGCCGCCGGATATCCTCAAGGATATTGCAGAAATCAACGTGGGCAATCCTGAAAGTCTCGTCGCCTATACGACCGATTCCGTCCCCATCCACCTCGGCAGCGGCGATGAACCGGCAGAACGGGCGAAACTGACAGAAACGCTGCTGGCTGAAGTTCAGGAAAATCATCTGGCCGTCCAATACATCGACACGGATGTGCGCTCGCCCCTTGTCAAGACGAAATAAGACGCATAGGGCCTTGATTTTCAAAAACAGGTAGATAAATTTTCTAAGATAGTGTAAAATAATAAGGAATCCTACTGCACAGGGTGTGCGTTATAGAGTCTGAAGGAGGAAAATGCGATATGGCAGAGTTTGCAAATATAAAAGTAATAGGTGTCGGTGGCGGCGGTAACAACGCTGTCAACCGTATGATAGAAAGCGGCTTGCAGGGCGTCCAGTTCATTTCGGTCAATACGGAAGACCAGGTCCTGGAAGTATCGAAAGCCGATGTCAAAATCCAGATCGGTGAAAAATTGACGCGCGGTCTCGGTGCCGGCGCCAATCCCCAGGTCGGTGAACAGGCTGCCCTGGAAAGCAAAGAAGAAATCGTCAAGGCCCTGCAGGGTGCGGACATGGTCTTCGTCACGGCCGGCATGGGCGGCGGTACCGGTACCGGTGCAGCTCCTATCGTTGCCGAATGTGCCAAGGAAATGGGCGCTCTCACGGTAGCTGTCGTTACCAAACCGTTCTCCTTTGAAGGGAAACGCCGTAAGGAAGTCGCTGATAAAGGCGCAGACTACTTGAAAGAAAAAGTCGATACGATCATCACCATCCCGAACGATAAATTGCTCCAGATCATCGACAAGAAGACGCCCCTCAAGGATGCCTTCCTCGTCGCTGACGATGTCCTCCGCCAGGGCGTACAGGGCATTTCCGACTTGATTACGACGACGGGTCTCATCAACCTCGACTTCGCCGATGTCAAGACGATCATGTCCGACCAGGGCGAAGCTATCATGGGTATCGGCGTCGGCTCCGGCGAAAACCGTGCTGTCGAAGCTGTCGATGGGGCTATCCACAGCGCCCTCCTGGAAACGAGCATCGACGGTGCCCAGAGCATCTTGCTCAACGTTACCGGCGGCCCGGACATCAGCTTGTACGAAATCAACGAAGCAGCTGAAAAAGTGGCTGAAGCTGTCGATCCGGAAGCCAATATCATCTTTGGTTCCGTCATTGATCCGGATATGGAAGATTCCATCCGCATCACTGTCGTAGCTACTGGTTTTGGCAAAGAACCGTCTTCGATTCCCGCATTTGGCCAGGGCAATGGTACGGCTGCGAAAACCGGCGATACGAAAGACAATGCCGGCGGCGTAGAAATTCCTACGTGGATGAGATAATCAGCATGAAAAAAGCGGATCCCGGCGGACCCGCTTTTTTTTAAAAATATCGTCGAGAACAAGGTTGGAGGAAGAAACATGAGATGCCCCTTTTGCCAATGTGCAGATACAAAAGTAACGGATTCGCGGGCTACCGATGACGGCAAGGCCATCCGCCGCCGCCGCGAATGTCAGAAGTGCGGCCGCCGTTTCACGACGTATGAAATGGTCGAAGAAGTGCCGCTCATCGTCGTCAAGAAAGATGGCCGCCATGAATTGTTCGACCGCAACAAACTGCTGAACGGCCTGCTCAGGGCCTGCAACAAGCGGGAAGTCAAGCGGCAGCAGCTGGAAGACATCGTCACCAAGGTCGAACGCAATATCCGCAATACCCTGGCCCAGGAAGTTTCCAGCGAGAAAATAGGGGAAATGGTCCTCGGTGAACTGCGCTCTGTCGACGAAGTGGCTTATATCCGCTTTGCCTCTGTCTACCGCGAATTTGCCGATTTGGAAAGTTTCATGGCCGAACTGCAGCACCTCATGGGAACGAAAGAAAAGAAATAAGAGACTGGAATCGAGGAACACTATGACAGAAAATTATATCGATCATTTTTTGAACCATGTCCTGCCGGAATTGCGCATTGCCGTCATCGGTGACATCATGGTCGACCGCTATGTGTTCGGCAAGGTCGAACGCATTTCGCCGGAAGCGCCGGTGCCTGTCAATAAAGTCGATCACATGACGTCCGTCCTGGGCGGGGCTGCCAACGTAGCCTCGAATCTGGCTAATCTCGACTGCCACGTCTTCTTGGCCGGCCTCATCGGCGATGATGAAAATGCAGTCCTCCTGCACCAGCTGCTGGAAGATGCCCATATCGATGGCTCGGGCCTGGTTGTGCGCCAGGACCATGCGACGACGACCAAGATGCGTATCCTCGGTGCCCGTCAGCAGATGGTACGCCTGGATTTTGAAGAAGTGACGCCCTTGGCCGTTACGGAAGAAGAACAGCTCATGACCTGGCTGTACAACTGTGTGGCTGCCGGCCTGGACGGCATCATCTTATCGGACTACAAGAAAGGTGTCCTCACCGATTCCCTGGCCCAGAGCATCATCAGAGAAGCCAACCGGGCCGGAATCCCGGTCCTGGTCGACCCTAAGGGCAGTGATTGGACGAAATACAACGGGGCCGACTTCGTGACGCCGAACATGAAAGAACTCAGCGACTGCCTGGGCCGGTCCGTAGCCAATGAAGGCCAGGCCGTCGTGGCAGCGGCAGAACTCCTGCATGAGCAGTATGACTTTGCCCACCTCATGGTGACCCGGTCGGAAAAGGGCATCACCGTCATCGGCAAAGACGGCAAGGTGTGGAACAATCCGGCGACGGCCCGGGAAGTCTTTGACGTATCCGGTGCCGGCGATACCGTAGCCGCCGCCTTTTTGTCGGCCATTGCCGGTCACTTATCGATCCGCACGAGCCTGCAGATTGCCAATGCCGCAGCCGGTATCGTCGTCACCAAGGTCGGGACTTATCCCATCCATCGCCACGAATTGCTCAAGCTGTGGCAGGAATGGCAGCCGACCCACTGGCATCCGTACCAGGCACTGAGCCGGGAAGAAGCGGCTGCAAAGATACGCCAGTGGCAGAAGAAAGGCGATACCGTCGTCTTTACCAATGGCTGCTTCGATATCCTGCACCGCGGCCATGTCCTCTATTTGCAGCAGGCCGCCATGCTGGGCCAGCACCTCGTCGTCGGCCTCAATTCCGATGCCTCTGTGAAACGGCTGAAAGGGGAGACGCGGCCGCTGGTCAAACAGGAAGACCGGGCGATCCTGCTCAGCGCCCTGGCCTGTGTCGATGAAGTCGTCATCTTCGAGGAAGATACGCCGAAAGAATTATTACAGGTCTTGCGGCCGGATATCCTGGTCAAGGGCGGAGATTATAAAGCCGATGAAGTCATCGGCCGGGAATCGGTCAAGCGCGTAGAAATCATTTCTTTTGAAGATGGTTATTCTACGACGGGACTGATTGAAAAAATAGCTGATTTAGTAAAGAAGGGGAAACTATGAAAATTGTAACAGGTGGTGCCGGTTTTATCGGCAGCAATATCGTAAAACAATTGAACAACCGGGGCATCAACGATATCCTCATCGTCGACGACCTGACGGACGGCCGCAAATGCCGCAACCTCCAGGGCCTCGATTTCTTTGATTATATGGACTATGCCGACTTCGATGAACAGATGGCCGACGATACCTTCGACTGCGGCTACATCGACGTCGTCTTCCATGAAGGGGCCTGCTCGGATACGATGAACTACGACGGACGCTATATGATGAAGAACAACTACGAAGGCAGCAAGAATCTCCTGCGTTACTGCATGCAGCGCAAGATTCCCTTCCTCTATGCGTCGTCGGCTTCGACCTATGGCAGCGGCAAGAATGGCTTCCGCGAAGACCCGTCGTGTGAACAGGCTTTGAATCCCTATGCCTATTCCAAGCTCCAGTTCGACCGCTTCGTCCGCCGCGTCCTGCCCCTGGCCAAGAGCCAGATCGTCGGCTTCCGCTATTTCAATGTCTTCGGTCCCCAGGAAAACCATAAGGACCGCATGGCTTCGCTCATTTTCCAGAAATATCATGAATTACAGGAAAAAGGGAAGATCACTCTCTTCGAAGGGACGGCAGGATATGAAAACGGCGGCCAGATCCGCGATTTCATCTATGTCAACGACGTCGTCAATGTCATCTTCTATTTCTGGGAACATCCGGAGCTGTCGGGCATCTATAACTGCGGTACCGGCATCGGTCATACGTTCAATGAATTCGTCCAGGGCGTCATCGACTATTGCGGCAAAGGCCATATCGAATACGTGCCTTTCCCGGACATCCTCAAGGGCAAGTACCAGAGCTATACCCAGGCCGATACGACGAAGCTCATGGAAGCCGGCTATGACCGCGGCTTTACGCTGCTTCCGGAAGCCGTCAAGGAATATTGCAGCATCCTGGAAAAGAGCGACGGGTATTACGAATGAGGAAGGCCGTCTTTTTCGACCGCGACGGCGTCCTCAATGTCGATAAATCCTACTTGGGCTTCATCAAGGACTTTGAATGGATGGACGGGGCCAAGGAGGCCCTGGCTTATTTGACCCGCCAGGGTTATGCCATCATCGTCGTCACCAACCAGAGCGGTGTCGCCCGCGGCTACTATACGGAAGACGACGTCAAGGTCCTCCACGACTGGATGTGTCAGGAAGCGGCCAAGGCTGGCGGCATCATTACGGCCGTCTATTACTGCCCGTATCTCGAAGGGGCGCCGGTCAAAGCGTATGATAAGAAGAGCGACTGGCGCAAGCCGGCACCGGGCATGGTCCTGCAGGCGGCAAAAGATTACGATATCGATTTGAAGCAGTCCTTTATGATCGGCGATATGCCCCGCGACGTGGAATGTGGGCAGCGGGCCGGCATGGATGGCTATTTGTTCACCGGCGGCAGGCTGGACGATTTCGTCCGGGCCATTGTCGCAGAAAGGAAGGGCCGTGAAAGCATATAAGAATATACTGGTCATCAAGATGAGCTCTCTCGGCGACGTCCTCCATGCCTTGCCGACGCTCTATGCATTGCGGCAGAATTGTCCCGATGCCCGCATCGTCTGGGCTGTCCATGAACAGTTTGCGCCGGTCCTGCCGGGCAGGCCCTATATTGACGAGGTCATCTATGTCGACAAGAAACGCCTGAAATCCCTGTCGTACTGGAAAGAACTGCGCCGGACGCTCCACGCCTTTCATTTCGACGTGTCCTTCGATCTCCAGGGACTGGCCAAGAGCGCCGTCGTCGCCTTTTTGAGTGGTGCCAGGGAACGCTATGGCTATTGGGAAATGCGCGAAGGCAGTTTCCTGGTCAGCAAGGGCCTTACAGGTCCCCATAAGTACGACCACGTCATCGAACGCTATCTCGATACGGTCCGCGTCCTCGGCGGCCGCGTCGATGCCGTCGAATTCCCGCTACCCGATATTACCAGTGAAAGACAGCGCTGGCGCCAGCGCTTGGCTGCTGACGGCCTGATCGGACCTTATGTGGCCATCGTACCCGGGGCCCGCTGGAATGTCAAGGAATGGCCTCTGTCCCATTGGCAGGCCTTCCTGCAGCGCCTGACGGCGTCCGGTATGGCTGCCGTCCTTCTGGGTAGCGGCGACGACGTCCCTAAAGGGAAGGCCCTGAAGGACCACGATTCGTCGGGCCGTGTCTTCGATTATACAGGACGCACTGATTTACGGCAGCTCATGGCGGCCATTGCCGAGAGCACCCTCTATATCAGTGCCGATACGGGGCCTTTGCATATTGCCAATGCCCTGAAAAAAGAACTCATCGCCCTCTTTGGGCCGACGTGTCCCCAGCGGACCGGCCCTTACGGCGGAAACGACGACGCCTATATCCATATGGTCCTGTCGCCGACGTCCCAGGCGACGCCGGAACGGCCCCTGGTCGATGATCCGGACTGCATGGCCCAGATTACGCCGGACATGCTGTGGCAGGTCTATGAAGGCGTCCTGAAGAAGGTGAAACTATGATTAATCTGCGCAACAAAAAAATAATCGTCACCTTTCTCATGCATCTAGGCGACCTCATCCTCATCACCCCGTTCCTGCAGGTCCTGCGCCGTCATGCCCAGGGCTCGGACATCACCCTCGTCGTCGATGAGAAAGTGGCCGACGTCGTCCGCTATAATCCCAATATCGATCACTTAGTCACAGTCGATAAGAAGGGCAAGGATAACTCCGTCCGGGCCTTATGGCGCATCGGGCGGCATTTACATCAGCATCACTACGACATCCTCATCAATCTGCATCCTAATGAACGGACGTCTTTCCTGGCGGCGGTCATCCATGCCAAACAGTTCGTCGGCATGAGCCACTTCCTGGTGCGTCCCTTGATGGACCGCTACACCCGCCTGGACCGTATCCATCTCCATGCAGCCGATATGTACATTAATGTCCTGGCCCAGCTGGGCATCGACGACTATCGCAGCGACGGCCTGCAGTTCTTCACCTGTAAGGCCTGGGATGATACAGCGACGGAATTTTACCGGTCCCAGGGGGTCCATAACAGCGACGCCCTCATCGGCTTCAATATCGGCAGTGCCGTCCCGCAGAAACGCTGGCCGGCCAAACGATTTGCCGCTGTTGCCGATTATTTTGCCCATCGCGGCTTCAAATGCGTCTTCTTTGGCGGTCCCATGGATGAAGATATGGTCAAAGAAGCGACATCCCAGATGGAATCGGATCCTATCATCGCCACGGGGAAATTCACCATTGGCGAACTGGCTTCGGCTATCCGCTGCTGCTCCCTGTTCATCACCAACGACAGCGGCCCTATGCACGTCGCCGTCAGCCAGGGCGTCCCGCTGGTCGCCCTGTATGGTCCCAGCAATCCCAAGCTCTACGGTCCCTATACGGACCGGGCCATCGTCCTGGAATCGACGAACCATTACGAAGTGGGCAAGAGCATGAAACAGATCATCCGTGAAGGTAATTATAAAGGTATTTCGGTTATTCCCATGAGCCAGGTCATCGCCGCTGGCGAAGAGCTCCTGAGCCGTTATTATGGAAGAAGATAACCCGTATTATATGGAGGTGGAAGGTTATGAAAAAACTTATTATGGCAGCGACCCTGGCCGCCCTGACCGTGACTTCGGCGGCTATGGCAGCCCCGCTCCGGGATCCCCAGCCGGGCGACTTGAAGGCTAACGCCAACTATGGCTTTGACCAGAAAGAAGGCGGCCGCAGTGCCAAGAGCCGTCTGACCGGTGGCGACGTCACGTATGTACTGAACAATCATTGGGATATCCAGTACGTCAACAACTATACCAAAGGGGACAATGACAACAAGATCAACGAAAACTACCTCGTCGGCAATTACCGCTTTACGCCGTATCTGTCGGCCTATGCCGGCGGGTCCTACGTCAAGACCGAAACGTATAACACGACCAAGTCCTATGGCTACCAGGTAGGCCTCAAAGGCCAGCTTCCTTTGGCAGAACGCTGGCAGGGCTTTGCCTCTGTCGGCGTCGGCGATGACGTCAACACCTATGAAGTCGGCGTCGGCTACGATATCACGCCGAACTGGGATGCCCATATCAAATACCGCAGCAGCAGCGTCGACGTCGATAACTACGACGACGATGTCAAAGGCTGGCAAGTCGGCATGGGTTATAAGTTCTGATATTGACAATGGACGGTTCTGTCCCGTATAATGTACCAATGACATGTGCTGTGGTTGAAAGTCGATGTCAGTCGCAGACCAAGCGATCCACGTAAGGCATCCAAAGCGATGCTGATCATAGTGCGGCCTAGAAGTAAGACCTGCCGCGTAAAAAACGCGAGAGGGCCAGTAGTGGGGGACAAGACGTCTATGAGCGAACGTCCCAGCAGGCGAGTGTGGGGGTAAAGACCAGGTCAGGCATGTCGGATAAAGGGTTGTCCTATGGAGGTTTCGGCCTTCATGCGGCAGCCCTTTTTGCATATCGTTTGTCGTGGTTCGTTCATCGTTTGTAGTGGGGATTCAATTTTTTTAGCCATCTTCGATGAACGACGAACGGCAAACGAACAACGAAATTGTTTGACGGATGATTGTTCGTATAGTAAAATGTAAGGGTATTTATGTTATTGGCCAAGGAGTGGAGTTATCGATGGATAATAAACAATGGGAAGAAGAAATCCATAAAAATCCATTTGACTTGTTCATGGATTTCCATGTGGAAAAGGCTGAAACAGAGAGTACGGTCCTTACATTTGAGAATAAAGGCTCGAAATGGGACAATCCCAATGGCACCATGTACGGCGGCGTCCTCTATTCCATGGCCGATTCGGCGATGGAGGCTGCCTGCGCAGTCTGTGGCAAAGCCGTCCTCACGCTGGACTTGGGCATGAACTACCTCCGCCCGGCTTTTGCCAACACGACGATCCGGGCTGAAGCCCAGGTCATCCACAACGGCCGCACGACCATGGTAGCTCTCTGTGATTTTTATGATAATGATGACCGCTATTTGGCTCATGGCAAGGGGACGTTCTTTGTAACCGGCCCTTATGTGTTTGGCGATGAAGGAGGGCAGGGCGATGAATGAACCAGAAAAAACGGTCAGTCCTGAAGCAGCTGCACGGCTGCAGCGGATGTTTGAGAATATTTATTCCCAGACCCCTTATTTCCAGAGTATGCCCTGTACGGTAGAAAAACTCGACGTCGGCCGCGTCCGAGTCGGCTTTGATATCAGCCGTCACTCCTGCAATTACCGGGGCATTGCCTCCGGCGGCGTCCTGGCCGCTTTCTGTGATACCCTCATGGGCATGGCCAGCCGGACCCTGGGCTTCCAGGTGACGACGCTGGAAATCAATATGAACTATATCCGCAGCGTCAAAGGCGGTGAGCACATTACCGGCATCGGCCAGGTCATCCACCACGGCCGGAAGACGATTGTCGTCGAATGTGAGTGCTACGATGCCAGCGGGAATATTATTGTAAAAGGGCGGTCGTCTTTTTATATTTTGAAGAAACTCGATTAATAAAATAGTCATGTAATTATAGGGAAGGTTGGTTAGTACAAGATGGATTTTGCTTATAACGACGAACAGAAAGAAATCATCAAAGTCGTCCGCGACCTGGTGGAAAAAGAAATCGTCCCCTACGCTGCAGAAATGGATGAAACGGGGAAACTCCATGAAGGGCTCCTCGAAAAATTGGCTGCTCAGGGCCTGCTGGGCGTCGCTATTCCCGAAGAATTTGGCGGAGCTGGCCTCGACGCCATCACCATTGCCGCTATTTATGAAGAATTAGGCAAAGGCTGTGCCGGTGTCGCTACGACGGTGGCTGCCAATGCCCTGGCTTCGTATCCGGTCATCATTGCCGGCAACGATGACCAGAAGAAACGCTACTTCGACATCATCAACGATGACAACCTGGCTGCTTTCGCCCTGACCGAACCGGGGACTGGTTCCGATGCCGGTTCCGTTTCGACGCGTGCCATGAAGACCGAAGATGGGAAAGGCTATATCCTTAACGGTACGAAATGCTTCATCACCAACGGTGCCTTGGCCGAAGTCTTCGTCGTCTTCGCCAACACCCGCAAGAGCGGCGGCATCCGCGGATTGACAGCCTTCATCGTCCGCAAGGGGACGCCGGGCTTCACCGTCGGCAAAGCTGAAAACAAAATGGGCATCCGCGCTTCCAATACGACAGAACTCATCTTCCAGGACTGCTTCGTGCCGGTCGAAGACCGTCTCGGCCGGGAAGGCCACGGCTTCCGTATCGCCATGGATACCCTGGACGCTGCCCGTCCTTTCGTCGGCGCCGTTTCCGTCGGCATTGCCGAAGCGGCTTTCCGCGCCTGCTGTGAATACGCCAAAGTCCGCGTCCAGTTCGGCAAACCCATCGCTTCCTTTGAAATGGTCCAGGCTATGATCGCCGATATGGCTATGAAAGTCGAAGGCGCCCGCCTCCTCGTCCATCGCGCCTGCTGGATGAAGGACCAGGGCATGGACTTCAGCCGTGAAGCGGCTATTGCTAAATGCAATGCGTCCGACGTGGCTATGCAGGTCACGACCGATGCAGTCCAGGTCATGGGCGGCTATGGCTATATCAAGGAATATCCTGTCGAAAAATATATGCGCGACGCCAAAATCATGCAGATTTATGAAGGCACCAACCAAATTCAGCGTTTGGTTATTGCAAATAAGACACTTTACTGATACAATAGATAACAAACCCATAGAGGTATATTATGGCAATGATAAAGAGGGGATGGAACTGACTCCGCCTACAGGAAATCCGGGCCATGGATTGAGAGCCCGGCGCCGGAAGTTCCATGCGTTCACTTTAGAGCCTCCTGTTGAACGGAGTAGGCAGGACGGGGGTTCCCGTTACAGGACAATCGAGAATCAAGTAGGGTGGTACCGCGAATCAGACTTTCGCCCCTTTAGGGGCGGGAGTCTATTTTTTTTGTACTCGCCAGTAGGAGGAAGAAAAATATGATCAGTGATAAGATCGAGGCCATTAAAGCGGCCGTCAATGAACAGCTCGCCAAGAGCGAACATCTTCAGGACGTACAAGATATCCGCGTCAAGTTCTTGGGCAAAAAAGGGGAACTGACAGCGATCATGAAGGAAATGAAGAATTTTTCCAAAGAAGAACGGCCGAAAATCGGGCAGCTCGTCAATACGGCCCGCAATGCCATTGAAGAACAGTTAAAGGCCAAGATGGAAGAAGTCAAGGCCCAGGAACTGGCTGCCAAGATCGAATCGGAAAAAATCGACATTACCCTGCCGGGCCGCAAACCGGTCATGGGCCATGAACATCCGCTCCATCAGACGCTGCGCCTCATGGAAGATTCCTTCCTGCGCATGGGCTTTTCCATCGTCGAAGGGAACGATATCGAATCGGACTATTACAACTTCCAGTGCCTGAACCTGCCGGAAGATCATCCGGCCCGGGATATGCAGGACTCCATGTATATTACGGATAATATCCTCTTGCGGACCCACACGTCGGGCATGCAGGCCCGGACGCTGCAGGCCCATAAGCCCAATGAACCGTTCAAGATCATCGCGCCGGGCAAGGTATATCGCTGTGACTATGATGCGACCCATTCGCCGGTCTTCCATCAGATGGAAGGCATGATCATCGACAAGGACATCCGCTTCTCTGACCTCAAAGGGATGCTGGAAGACTTCCTCCGCGATATTTTCGGCGCCCAGACGAAAGTCCGTTTCCGCGCCAGCTACTTCCCCTTTACGGAACCGAGTGCTGAAGTCGATATTTCCTGTGTCATGTGCGGCGGCAAAGGCTGCCGGGTCTGCTCCCACACGGGCTGGCTGGAAATCCTCGGCTGCGGCATGGTCAACCCCAGCGTCCTGCGCATGAACGGCTATGACCCGGATGTCGTCACGGGCTTTGCTTTTGGTATGGGCGTCGAACGCATTGCCATGCTGAAATACGGCATCGATGATTTGCGCTTGTTCTATGAAAACGATATGCGGTTCTTGAACCAGTTCTAGGAGGGTATGAATAATGAAAAGTTCTTTAACGTGGATGCAGGATTATGTCGACGTCGACATGAACCAGGACATGCAGGCATTTGCCGATAAACTGACCATTGCCGGTATCCCTGTCGAACAGGTGGAATACTGGGGTACAGAAGTCAAGAAAGTAAAGACCGGGAAGATCCTTCAGATCGATAAACATCCCGATGCCGATAAACTCGTCGTCTGCCAGGTAGACATGGGCGACGAACAACTCCAGATCGTCACGGCTGCGACCAACGTCCGCGTCGGCCAGGTCGTCCCCGTCGCTGTCCACGGCGCTCATCTGCCGGGCGGCACGAAGATCAAGCGCTCGAAGCTGCGCGGTGTCTTGTCCAACGGCATGTTCTGCTCGGCTCACGAATTTGGCTTCGATGACAGCCTGCTCCTGCCGGAAGAACGAGAAGGCATCTGGATCCTGCCGCCGGATACGCCGCTCGGCGTCGACGCTGCCGACTATCTCCAGGTCCGCGACGTCGTCTATGAATATGAATTGACAGCGAACCGGGCAGACTGCTTCTCCATGGTCGGCTTGTCCCGTGAATTTGCCGTCCTTAGCGGTAAAGAAGCCCGCTATCCGGAAATTTCCGTCAAGGAATGTGATACGCCTATCGACGGAAAAGTCAAAGTTTCCATCGACGATGACGAACTGTGCAGCCGCTATACGGCCCGCCTGCTCCTGAATGTCAAGATCGGCAAGTCGCCTATGTGGATGCAGCAACGCCTGCGCAAGTCCGGCGTCCGTCCCATCAACAACGTCGTCGATGCCACGAACTACACGATGATCGAATTGGGCATTCCTCTCCATGCTTATGACTACGATAAAGTCGCCGGCCATCATCTCATCGCCCGCCGGGCCCAGGCTGACGAAGCCATGAAGACCTTGGACGATGTAGACCGCAAATTGACGGACAACATGCTGGTCATTGCCGATGAAGAAAAAGCCTGCTGCATCGCCGGCATCATGGGCGGCATGGATTCGGAAGTCACGGACCAGACGACGACGGTCATCCTCGAATGTGCATCCTTCAAGGGCTCCAATATCCGTCATACCGGCCGTATGCTCGGCCTGCGCTCGGAAGCTTCGGGCCGTTTTGAACGAGGCCTCGATTCGGACAGCTGCATCAACTCCATCGACCGCTGCGCCCAGCTCCTTCAGGAAATGGGGGCCTGCGACGTAGCCAAAGGCGTCGTCGATGTCTATCCGAAACCGCAAGCTACGACGCGCATTGCCTTTACGGCAGCTCAGGTCAACAAGTTCCTGGGCACAGAAATCACGGAAGCCGACATGGTCCACATCCTGGAAACCTTGCAGTTCGGCATCGAAAAAGACGGCAATACGTTAACTGCTGTCGTCCCCAGCTATCGCGGCGACTGCACGGAAATGCCGGATATCGCCGAAGAAGTAGCCCGCGTCTACGGCTACGAAAATATCCCGTCTACGCGCCCGGCAGCGCCTATCTCCAAAGGGGAAGCCGGCTTCCATCACGATGTAGGCGAAAAGATTTCGTCCATCCTCAGCAGCAGCGGCCTCAACGAAACGGTCACCTTCAGCTTCATGCATCCGGACCAGCTGAAGAAGCTCCTCTTCAAAGACGGTGACGCCGTATACAATGCCGTACCGATCCTCAACCCGATTACGGAAGACTTCCCGCTCATGCGGACGACGCTCATCCCGACGCTGATGGATGTCCTGGTCCGCAACCAGGCCGTCAAGAATCCGTCTGTCGGCATCTATGAAATCGCCCCGGTCTATCGCCCGAAACAGCTGCCCCTGACGGAACTGCCGGAACAGGAATTCTACGTCACAGGCCTCCTCTATGGCCAGCGCACGGCAGCCGAATGGCCGGCAAAAGCTGAAAACTACGATTTCTATGACGTCAAAGGCCTCGTCGAAGCCGTCCTCCAGGGACTGGGCATCCAGGCTGACCTGGAAGTTTCGGACTGGGCACCGCTCCATCCGGGCAAAGCGGCCCGCTACGTCAAAGACGGCAAAGTCCTCTGCGACTTCGGCGAACTCCATCCCAAAGCCGTCGACAATTACGACGTCGCCGGCCCGGTCTACGTCTTTGAAATGCACATGGACGCCATCCTGCCTTTGGTCAACCTCCTGCCGGATTATCACAAAGTCGCCAAGTTCCCGGCATCGAGCCGCGATCTGGCCTTCCTGGCACCGCTGGCTACGACCAATGCCGATATCGTCGATGTCATCAAAGAAGACGGCGGCGAAAATCTGGAAGCAGTCCATCTCTTCGACATGTATACGGGCAAACAGGTACCGCAGGGCTACAAGAGCCTGGCTTATTCCTTAGTCTTCCGTTCCGAAGAAGGGACCCTGACCGATGCCGACATCCAGGCCCCGGTCGACGCCATCGTCAAAGACCTGAAAGAAAAATTCGACTGCGAATTGCGGTAGAATTTTGTGTTTGAAGTTTGGGGTTTGAAGTTTGAAGTGATAGTTTTTAAATTTAACCTCTTCTGCATCAAACATCAAACCTTTAACATCAAACAGATAAAGAGGCTGTCTCCATGGACAGCCTCTTTATCGCGTATTGTAAAAAAAGTAAAGTTGTGGTATGATGTAGAGCGTAATATGGTATTTTAGAGATATTCAGGGCTCTACCGGCCCATAAGGAGGACATACTTAGAATGAACGTAACAGTAAATGAAGTAGACCAGCACAAAGTAACCCTGCACATTGAAGTGCCTGCTAAAGATGCTTCCAAACAGGCTGCAGCCGCTTGCAAGAACTTGGCAAGCCGTGTCAATATCCCGGGTTTCCGTAAGGGGAAAGCACCGCGCATGGTACTGGAAAGCTTCTTGGGCAAAGATGCTGTCAAACAGGAAGTTTTTGAAGCTATTGCCAATAAAGCCTACAGCGACGCCCTCGACCAGGAAGGCATCGTTCCTGTAACTGAACCGGAATTGAACGTCATTACTGACGAAAAAGGCAAAGATGTCGTATTCGAAGCTACGGTCACGAAAAAACCGGAAGTCAAACTCGGCGAATACAAAGGCATCACCGTTGCCAAAGATAAAGTCGACGTAACCGACGAAGACGTTTCCAAAGAATTGGTTAACCTCCAGAAACAGCATGCAAAACTCGTCGTAGCTCCGGAAGGCACGGAAATCGCAAAAGATGACTTCGCTGTCATCGATTTCAAAGGCACTGTCGACGGCGTCGCATTCGAAGGCGGCGAAGGCAAATCCTATCCGCTCCAGATCGGCTCCGGCAGCTTCATCCCTGGCTTTGAAGATCAGCTCATCGGCTGCAAAGCTGGCGACGAAAAAGACGTCAAAGTCACCTTCCCGGAAGATTACTTTGAAAAATCCCTGGCTGGCAAAGAAGCTGTCTTCGCCGTTAAAGTCAACGACGTAAAACGCAGCGAACTCCCGGCCATCGACGATGAATTTGCTAAAGAAGCCGGCAAATTCGACAGCGTCGACGACCTCAAAGCCGACATCCGCAAACGCCTCGAATCGAAAGCTTCCTTCCAGGCTTTGGAAAAATTCAACTCTGAAGTCTTGAAGACAGCCGTCAACAACGCAGAAGTCGATATCCCGCAGGTCATGATCGACGACAAGATCGACCAGATGATCGAAGAACTGGCTATGAAACTGGAAACACAGCGCATGAGCCTCGACGATTATCTCAAATACATGGGCCAGGATATGGACAAACTCAAGGAACATTACGCTGAACCGGCTAAAGAAAACGTAAAAATGGACCTCGTTCTCGAAGCTATCGCTAAAGCTGAAAACATCGAAGTCAAAGACATCGATCTCCAGGCTGAAATCATTACGATGGCCCAGAACTTCGGCGCAGACCCGAAAGAAGTCTACAAGATTATTTTGAAAGAACATCGCGTTCCCATGCTTGTACAGTCTGTCGGCCGTAAAAAAGCAGCAAGCTTCATCCTCAAAAATGCCGTCGACCCGAACGAAGACAAGAAAGAAGAAGCTAAAGCTGAAGAAGTTAAGGCTGAAGACTAATCCGGGAAACGCATTCTCCGGAGGTGTTAGTTTTGACAAATATGTATGTACCGATTGTCGTCGAACAGACGGCGCAAGGTGAACGGAGCTATGATATTTATTCCCGCCTCTTGAAAGACCGCATCGTCTTCCTCGGCGGCCCCATCGATGATGCCGTTGCCAACAGCATCATTGCCCAGCTCCTTTTCCTGGAAGCAGAAAATCCTGACAAGGATATCCATTTATACATCAACAGCCCTGGCGGCGTCGTCACGGCAGGCATGGCCATTTACGATACCATGCAGTACATCAAGCCGGACGTCTCGACGATTTGTGTCGGCTCCGCTGCCAGCATGGCGTCGGTACTCCTGACAGCCGGTGCCAAGGGCAAACGCTTTGCCCTGCCGCACTCCCAGGTCATGATCCACCAGCCTCTCGGCGGTGTACAGGGCCAGGCTACGGAAATCGAAATCCATGCCCGCGAAATCCTGCGCATGCGCAAGGAATTGAACGGCATCTTGTCTAAACATACAGGACAGCCCATTGACGTCATCCAGAAGGATACGGAACGGGATAATTTCATGACCGCTGAAGAAGCCAAGGCCTACGGCCTTATCGATGAAATCCTGACCCGTCCGCTGCCGGATGAAACGAAATAGGACAGGAGGAAGACAAGATGAACGATAGGAATGATGAACCGCGTTGCAGTTTCTGCGGCCGGCCCCAGAGTGAAGTACAGAAGCTCATTGCCGGCCCGGGCGTCTACATTTGCGACGAATGTGTTGCCGTAGCGCAGCACATCATGGAAGAGGAAAAGGCGGAAGAAACGCCGGACTTTCAGCTGAAAGACCTGCCGACACCGCATGAAATCAAGGCCACCCTTGATGAATACGTCATCGGTCAGGAAGCAGCCAAGAAGACTCTTTCCGTCGCTGTGTACAACCATTACAAGCGGCTCCAGACCAATTTCAGCGCCTCTGATGACGATGTAGAGCTCCAGAAATCGAATATCGTCATGGTCGGCCCGACCGGGAGCGGCAAGACCCTCCTGGCCCAGACCCTGGCCCGTCTCCTCGATGTGCCCTTTGCCATCGCCGATGCGACGAGCCTGACCGAAGCCGGCTATGTCGGCGAAGACGTCGAAAACTGCCTGCTCAAGCTCATCCAGGCTGCTGATTACGATATTGCCAAAGCTGAACGGGGCATCATCTACATCGACGAAATCGATAAGATTGCCCGTAAATCGGAAAACCCGTCCATTACTCGCGACGTTTCCGGTGAAGGCGTTCAGCAGGCCCTTTTGAAGATCCTCGAAGGGACCGTTGCCGGTGTTCCGCCTCAGGGCGGCCGCAAGCATCCTCATCAGGAAATGCTTCAGATCGACACGACGAACATCCTGTTCATCTGCGGCGGTGCTTTCGATGGTATCGACAAGACCATCCTCAACCGTACGACCGATAAGAACATGGGCTTTGGTGCGGACATCCACTCCAAGTCCGAACACTCCATGGAATCGCTCCTCAAGGAAATCATCCCGACGGACCTCCAGAAGTTCGGCCTCATCCCGGAATTGATTGGCCGCCTGCCCGTATTGGTTACCCTCAATCCTCTCGATGAAGATGCGATGGTACATATCTTGACAGAACCGAAGAACGCCCTGGTCAAGCAGTATCAGAAGATGCTGTCCATGGATGACGTAGACCTCGAATTTACGCCAGAAGCTCTTCAGGCTATTGCCAAGGAAGCGCTGCGGCGCAATACCGGTGCCCGTGGGCTTCGCTCCATCATCGAACGGATCATGCTCGACGTCATGTTTGATGTACCGAGCCGCGACGATGTCAGCAAGTGCATCGTGACGGAAAAATGCGTCAAAGAAGGCGCTGAGCCCGACCTCGTACTGAAAGAGGCAAAATGATATAATGTACAATAAAACTCATTTCTTGAACCGGAAATGAGTTTTATTTTTCCATAGAAGAAGGTGAAACGTATGAACGAAAACGTTGTGCTCAATGAACAAGATATCCTGGCTTTGCCCTTTGTCCCGCTCCGGGGCATCGTGGTTTATCCGAAGCTGGTCAGCCACATCGACATCGGCCGCGATAAATCCCTGGCAGCCGTCGATTATGCCATGGAACACGACCGGCAGCTCCTGGTAGCTACCCAGGTCGATGAAAACGAAGACAATCCAGGTTTCGACGATGTCTATACCATCGGCTGCCTGGTCAAGATAGAACAGCTCCTGCGCATGCCTGGTGGCCTGGTCCGCATCCTGGTCAACGGGATTTCCCGCGTCCGCATGCAGGGCTTTTCCCAGAAGGCCGATTACCTCGAAGGGGCGGCTGTCAAAGTGGCCGAAATCAGCCGCAATGAAGTGGAAGAAGAAGCCCTGCGCCGGGTTGTCCTCAAGCGCCTCCTCGATTGGCTGGGCAATCTCCGCGATGGAGAAGAAGCCAGTGAAAATGCCAAGAACATCGACGAACCGGGTGTCCTGGCTGACTTTGCCGCTTCCCAGTTGCCCCTGCGGATCGTCATCCGCCAGCAGCTCCTGGAAACGGCCGATGTCGAAGCGCGCCTGCGCCGTATTGCGTCCCTCTTGGATACGGAAGTCGATATTGCCAACCTGGAATCGAAGCTGAACATGGAAGTCCGCGGCAAGATGGACCAGCAGCAGAAAGAATATTACCTGCGTGAAAAGATCAAGGCAATTCATGAAGAATTGGGCGATAAAGTCGATAAGGATACGGAAGTCCAGGAACTTCGCGATAAGATCAAGAAGATGAAACTCGATGAAGACATCGAAAAAGCCCTGCTCAAAGAAGTAGACCGCCTCGATTCCATGCCGCCCATGATGGCAGAATCGGCAATCATCCGTACTTACCTCGACTGGGCCATGGCCCTGCCTTGGAAGAAGGAAACCAAGGACCGCCTGGATCTCAATGAAGCGCAGAAAGTCCTCGACGAAGATCATTACGGACTGAAGAAGGTCAAAGACCGCATCATCGAATATTTAGCAGTCAAACAGCTGACGAACAGCCTGAAAGGGCCGATCCTCTGCTTCGTCGGCCCTCCGGGAACGGGTAAGACGAGCATTGCCAAATCCATTGCCCGCGCCATGAACCGCAAGTACGTCCGCGTATCCCTGGGCGGCGTCCGCGACGAAGCCGAAATCCGCGGCCATCGCCGCACCTACATCGGAGCCCTGCCGGGCCGCATCCTGGCCGGCATGAAGCAGGCCGGTGTCAAGAACCCGGTCTTCCTCCTCGATGAAATCGACAAGATGACCTCCGATATGCGCGGCGACCCGTCGTCGGCCATGCTGGAAGTCCTCGATCCGGAACAGAACAATACTTTCAGCGATCATTTCCTGGAACTGCCTTTCGACTTGTCGAAAGTATTCTGGATCACGACGGCCAACGTCCTCGGTGATATTCCCCGGCCCCTCATGGACCGCATGGAAATCATCGACTTCACGAGTTATACAGAAGAGGAAAAGGTCCAGATCGCCAAGCGCTATCTGGTACCGAAGCAGGTGAAAGAAAACGGCCTCCGGCCGAGTCAGGCCAAGTTCTCCGACGCCGTCCTGCGCCGTATCATCGAAGGGTATACGAGGGAATCCGGCGTCCGTAACCTGGAAAAGACGATCGGTACGGTCTGCCGCCGTATCGGCAAGTCCCTGCTCATGAATGATGAAGTGCCGCTCAGCGTTTCTGTCAAGAACCTGGAAAAACTGCTCGGCCCGGTCAAATTCCTGCCGGAAACGGTCCATAAGGACGATGAAGTCGGTATCGTCACCGGTATGGCCTGGACCCAGGTCGGCGGGGAAGTCCTGGAAACAGAAGCCGTTGCCGTCAAAGGGAAGGGCCGCCTGCTGCTCACAGGCCAGCTCGGCGATGTCATGAAAGAATCGGCTGAAGCCGGTGTGACCTACGTCCGCAGCCGGGCCGATGTCCTGGGCATCGATGCCGATTTCTACGCCAACATGGACTTGCACATCCATCTGCCTGAAGGAGCTATCCCCAAGGATGGCCCGTCAGCAGGTATCACCATGGCGACGGCCATCACATCGGCCCTGACGGGCAAAGCCGTCCGCCACGATGTCGCCATGACCGGCGAAATTACCCTGCGCGGCACGGTCCTGCCCGTAGGCGGCATCAAAGAAAAAGTCATCGCTGCTCATCGGGCGGGCATCAAGAAGATCCTCCTGCCGGAAGAAAACAAGCGAGACATGGACGAAGTGCCGCAGTCGGTCAAAAAGGATGTCAAATTCGTCTTTGTTCATCATATGGATGAAGTGCTGGCTCAGGCACTGGTGAAGTCCTGATGGCTTCGTACGATATTATCAAGGCCGCTTATGCCACGACGGCTGTCCGCCGCGACCAGTACCCTGAAGGGGCTGTACCGGAAGTGGCCTTCCTCGGCCGTTCCAACGTAGGTAAATCGAGCCTGATCAATTCCCTGTGCAACCACCGCGGCCTGGCCCGCGTCAGCGGTGCACCGGGAAAGACCCAGACCATCAACTATTTCAGTGCCGCCCTGCGGCGGCGCGATGAAGCAGAAGGGGAGCAGCGGCTGCCTTTCTATTTAGTCGACCTGCCGGGCTATGGCTTTGCCAAGACCGGCGGCAAGAACCGCGACATGTGGAGTGCTTTCATCGGCGAATACGTCACGCAGTCGCCGAACCTCTGCGTCCTCTGTCTGCTCGTCGACCTGCGCCACCCGGGCCTGGCCATCGACCAGCAGGCCTATGACTGGCTGTCCAGTGCCGGCGTACCCCTGCAGATCGTCGGGACCAAGGCCGATAAGCTCAAGGCCAACGAAAAGAACCGCAACCTGGCCCAGTTAAATAAACTCTTCCCGTCGGACCGGCCGGCCCTGGCCTATTCGTCGCTCAAACGCGACGGCTTCGGCCCTTTGGCCAAGAACCTCTTCGAACGGGTGCTTCGGTTTAATGTTTGAGGCGATGGCTTTTAAATTTTACCCCATCCACATCAAACATCAAACTTTCAACTTCAAACCCAAAAAAGAGCTGTCTTCAAAGGACAGCTCCTTTTTTGCTCCCTTTACAAAGAACAATCTTTCTAGTTGGCTTCATTAAGCGAAAGTGGTATAATTAGTTTGATTTATTGTCGGCCAGATGGGAGGTTGCATAATCATGGCGGTAGTTTCGATTGACAGTGATGCTGATTTTTCCGTGAAGGTCCTTCGCCAGCCGGGCATTGTCATCGCAGACTTCTGGGCTCCCTGGTGCGAGCCGTGCAAGATGGTTCATTCAGAAATCAGCCAGGCAGCCGCGAATTTTGGCGATGCTGTGAAAGTGGTACGCATCAATGTCGATACCATGCGGAATGTTGCCGAAAAATATGAAATCATGGCGGTTCCGACGTTATTGTTCTTTAAGGACGGGAAACCGCTGAAACGCATTATCGGCTATGCCTCGCAGGCAGAAATCAGCAAGTTCTTGGCATCTGTCGTGGCAGAAAACAAGGCGGCCGGTTTTGACAACAAAAATATTGGGATGATATAATTGAATTTAGAAACGAGAGGGACGGGACGACAGGTATTGTCTATTGTCGTTCCAGTATATAACGAACAGCCGAACATTGAGAAGTTCTATGAAGAGGCGACGAAAGCCGCAGCAACACTCGATATGGACTATGAAATTATCTTTGTCGACGATGGTTCCAAAGATGCGACGCCCCTCATCCTCAGCCGCCTGACCCAGCAGGATGGACACGTACGGGCTTTTATCCTGGCTCGTAATTTCGGTCATCAGCTGGCCATTACCTGCGGCATGGATCATGCAATTGGCGACGCCGTGATCACCATGGATGGTGATTTGCAGCATCCGCCATCGATGATTCCTGAACTGGTCCGGAAATGGCGCGAAGGTAACGATGTCGTCCAGACGATACGTGAATCGACAGACGATGCGGGTTTCCTCAAACGGATGACGTCGAAATGGTATTACCGTATATTGAATACTGTATCTCCGGTCCACATCACACCGGGCGGATCCGATTTCCGCCTCATCGACAAAAGGGTACTGGAAACATTCAAGCAGTTCCGCGAACACGACCGCTTCATCCGCGGCATGATCGGCGATATCGGCTATACCCAGACCTTCATTCATTTCGTAGCGCCGAGGCGCTATGCCGGGAAATCCAAGTTTTCCGTGCGCAAGATGCTGCATTTTGCCCTCGACGGGATCATGGCTTATTCTAAGATTCCCCTGCGGGTTTCCTTTTACGTCGGCATGCTGAGCGGCTTATTGAGCCTGCTACTGATCCTGCATGTCATTTACTGTAATATCGTGGGCGAAGCCGTACAGGGCTGGACGACGACGATGATCGTCGACTGCCTGTTCAGCGGCTTTCAGCTCATTTTTATCGGTGTCATCGGAGAGTATATAGGACGTATATTTGAAGAGGTAAAGCATAGACCTCTGTATTGGCTGCGGGCTGAACTCGGCCAGCATAAAGACAGGTAAGCCCTTGCGTTGTATGGCCTTCGAGACAGAGAGGAGTATTTATGTGGAAAAAAATCAGTAAAGTTTGGATATTGGCCGCACTTTTCGTTTTCGCCGCCCTGCCGGTGCTGGCAGCTTCACCGCTGACCATTGGCAGCCGGGGCGATGAAGTCCGTTCCATTCAGCAGATCCTTCGCAGCAAAGGCTATCGGGTCAATGTCAACGGCGTTTATACGAAAGATACGGCACAGGCTGTATCGCAGTATCAGAAAGATAAGAAGATCCAGGTCAGCGGCAAGGTCGGCGGCTGGACGTATTATCTCCTGACAGGCAATCGTTCCAAACTGCCGCCGAAGCCGGTCATGAAGAAAGGGCAGAGTACGCGCTTCAACAATGGTGCTATCAGCAAATACCGCCATTTCAGCGGCGGCGATGCCTTCGGCAACCAGCTGGTCCATTCCGCTTATCAGTATTTAGGGATTCCTTACGTATTCGGCGGGAATACGCCGGCTGAAGGCTTCGACTGCTCAGGCTTTACGAAATATGTCTTTTCCCATAATGGCATCAACCTGCCGCGCCTGGCCGATGAACAATATGAAGTGGGCCAGCGGGTCCGCCGGAGCGAACTCATGCCGGGCGACCTGGTTTTCTTTACGACGTATGAACCAGGCGTATCCCATACGGGCATCTATGTCGGCAACAACAATTTCATCAGTGCCACCAGCAGTGGCGGTATCCGCGTAGACAGCCTCGACAGCGGTTATTGGTCGCCGCGCTATGTCGGTGCTACACGGGTCCGGAGATAGGCAAACTGGCTAGGGAACAGTCGTCCTCTAGCCTTTCCTTATACAACCGGCCTGTGGGATAAAAAATAACAAGAAAAGGTTGCCGAACAGGGGGAAATGAGCGTATAATTTTCCCATGTAGAAAGATATTTAGAGGGAGTGTTTACGATATGAAGTACATGACGGGTAATGAAATCCGCAAAGCTTATTTACAATTCTTTAAGAGCAAGGAGCATTTGATCCTACACAGCTTTCCGCTCATTCCGGAAAACGACCCGAGCCTGCTCCTCATCGGCGCCGGCATGGCACCGCTCAAGCCGTATTTCACGGGGAAGCTCGTACCGCCGTCGTACCGCGTCACGACCAGCCAGAAGTGCATCCGCACCGACGATATCGACAACGTAGGCCGTACAGCCCGTCACCATACGTTCTTTGAAATGCTGGGCAACTTCTCGTTCGGCAATTATTTCAAGAAAGAAGCCATTTCCTGGGCCTGGGAATTTCTGACCAAGGTCTTGGAACTGGATACGGACAAATTGTATGTCACCATTTATCCTGACGATAAAGAAGCCTATGATTACTGGCATAATATGATCGGCCTGGCTGATGAACGGATTTTCAAATTTGACGATAACTTCTGGGAAATCGGCGAAGGCCCGTGCGGTCCGGACAGCGAAATCTTCTATGACCTCGGCCCGGAACGGGGCTGTGGCAAACCGACATGCACTGTCGGCTGCGACTGCGACCGCTATCTGGAAATCTGGAACCTCGTCTTTACCCAGTACAACCGCACCAAAGACGGCAAGTACGAACCGCTGGCCAAGAAGAACATCGATACGGGCTGCGGCCTGGAACGACTGGCTTCGGTCATCCAGCAGAAAGAATCGAACTTTGAAACGGATCTCATCTTCCCGATCATTGAAAAAGTCATCGCCATTTCCGGCGGCGATTACAGTGATCCCCGGCAGAAGATGGCCATGAAGGTCATTGCCGACCATATCCGTGCCATTACCTTCATGATTTCCGATGGCATCCTGCCGTCCAATGAAGGCCGCGGCTACGTCCTGCGCCGTATCCTGCGCCGTGCCGTCCGCTTCGGCCGTCTCCTGGGTATTCAGGACCTCTTCCTGGCAGGCCTCGTCGATACGGTCCTGGACATCCTCGGCGACGAATATCCGGAAACGCGGGAACACGAAGCCCTCATCAAACAGATCATCAATACCGAAGAAAAACAGTTCAGTGCTACCCTGGCACAGGGGATGGAACTGCTCAATGATATGATGGCCCATGTCGGTGACGACAAAGTCCTCACGGGGGCAGAAGTCTTCAAGCTCTATGATACGTATGGCTTCCCGATGGAACTGACTGAAGAAATCGCTGGCGAACAGGGCTTCAAAGTCGATAAAGACGGCTTCCAGGCAGCCATGAAGGAACAGCAGGACCGGGCCCGCGCTGCGCATACCAAGGTTTCGGCAAAAGTCGCTACGCCGGATACGACGAAACTGGACCAGTCCAAACTGGTCAACGACGAAAGTGCTGTCAAAGCGACGATTGCCATGATTGGCAAGGACGGTGTCGAAATCAGCGAAGCCCGCGATGGCCAGGAAGTGACGATCATCCTCGATGACAACCCCTTCCATGCCGAAGGCGGCGGCCAGCTCAGCGATACAGGCGTCCTCTGTGCGGCTGAAGGCAAGGCCAAGGTTACCGATGCCCAGGCACTCCCGAATGGCTTGGTATACCTCATCGCTGAAATCACAGAAGGCGTCCTCCGGACAGGCGACGCCGTCGATATCGCCGTCGACAAGCAGCGTCATCTGAACCTGGCCCGCAACCACACGGCAACGCACCTCTTGCAGGCTGCCCTCCGCAAGGTACTGGGCAACCACGTCAATCAGGCCGGCTCCCTGGTCACGCCGGATCACCTGCGCTTCGACTTCACCCATTTCTCGCCGGTCACGCAGGCCGAATTGGATAAAATCGAAGCCCTGGTCAACGAAGAAATCCTCAAGAACGTCCCTGTTACCATCGAAGAAATGGCTCTGGATGCCGCTAAGGAAAAAGGCGCCATGGCCTTGTTCGGTGAAAAATATGGTGATGTCGTCCGCGTCGTCTCCGTCGACGACTTCAGCTGCGAACTCTGCGGCGGTTCTCATGTCGCCAATACGTCGGTCATCGGCTCCTTCCGCATTACCAGCGAAACCGGTACGGGTTCCGGCGTACGCCGCATCGAAGCCGTCACCGGTCCGGCAGCCCTCAAGCTGGCCAAGGACGAATCGCAGGAACTGCAGCAGCTGGCAGGCCTCTTGAAAGCCAAAGTCGGCGACGCACCGGCTAAACTGGAAGCTCTCCTGGCCCAGTTGAAGGATACGGAAAAAGAATTGGCACAGCTCAAGAAAGACGCAGCCTTGTCCGATATGGACAGCATCTTGGCAGCGAAGGAAGACATCGGCGGCGTCCCCGTCGTCGCAGCTTCGGCTCAGGCCGATTCCATGGACAACCTGCGCGATTTGGCCGATACCGTCCTGGATAAACTCGGCAGCGGCGTCGTCCTCCTGGGCATGACCCATGGTGACAAAGTCAACTTCGTCTGCAAAGTCGCCAAGGGCGATACGAAAAAAGGCCTCCATGCCGGCAAGATCATCAAAGCAGCAGCTCAGGCTGCTGGTGGCAACGGCGGCGGCCGTCCCGACATGGCTCAGGCTGGCGGCAAAGAACCGGAAAAATTGGCAGAAGCCCTGAAAGCCGGCGTCCAGGCCGTAAGCGATATTTTAGCATAGATTTTTGGCAGTCATGCCAATCGAATAAAAAAGGATGTGAGTGAACATGGCAGTAAGCGACGAAACGATGATTATGCAAAACCGAAGTGAAGAAAAGACCGTTGCATCCATGATTCTGGAAGATGTGTACCATGCATTGGAAGAAAAAGGATACAACCCGATTAATCAGATCGTAGGCTATCTCCTGTCCGGTGACCCGACGTACATCACGAGCCACAACAATGCTCGCAGCAATATCCGGCGCATCGAACGGGATGAGCTCATCGAAGAATTAGTCCGTTCGTACGTCAAACAGCACAATTTATAGGAGACATATGAGAATTTTAGGACTCGATGTCGGTTCCAAGACCATCGGCGTTGCCTGCAGCGATGCCTTGCTGATTACGGCACAGGGCGTAGAAACGATCCGCCGTCAATCCGATGAAGCAGACTTTGCTCGTCTGCGCGAACTGATCAAAGAAAAAGAAGTACATCGCATCGTCGTAGGCAAACCGCGTCATATGAACGGTGACTACAGCGAGAATATGAAGAAAATCGAAGAATTCGTCGAACGATTCCAGCAAACCGTCCCGGATATAGACATTGTCTATTGGGATGAACGCCTGACGACCGTCATGGCCCAGAATGTATTGAAGGAAGGCAATGTGCGCCGCGAAAAGCGCAAGAAGTTTGTCGATAAAATGGCAGCCATCCTCATTTTACAGAATTATTTAGACGCTCAATCTCATTAAGGAGGACTATTATGTCGGAAGAAATGAACAACGAATTAGAAGAAGTCATCATCGTAACCGCAACTGATGACGAAGGCAACGAAGTGGAATATCAGGAAGTGCAGCGCATCTCCCTCGATGGCAACGTATTCGCCCTGCTCGTCGAAGTCACAGAAGACGAAGAAGGCGGTGATGCTATCATAGCCCGCGTCGACCAGGAAGATGGTGAAGACGTCTACGTCGCACCGACGGACGAAGAATTTGAAGCAGCCAATGCAAAATTCGATGAACTCTTAGATGAATAAGTGACTGGAGAGAGCGTCACAGGAAGGCTTCTGTCGTCATGTGATGCTCCTTTCTTTATTGTTTGTAGTACGGAGTTTGTAGTTTGTAGAAGAGGGCTTAAATTTAGAGCCATCTACTAGCCACTAACTGCTAACAACTAACTACTTAAAAGGCGCTGTCTTCGTAGACGGCGCCTTTTATCATAAGGAGGCCCCATGGATTTACCGTCGATACAGCAGCTGCGGAATTTCGTCATTTATGGGAAGTATGGGAACTTCACGACGGCTGCCAATGCTGCCAACATCACCCAGTCGGCTTTTAGTGCGCAGATGAAGAAATTGGAAGACCTCGTCGGCGTCCGCCTCATTGAACGCTCGAACAGGGGGAGTCATCTGACGCCGGCCGGGAAGCTGTTCTATACGAAAATAGCCCGTATTTTGGGCGAATTGGAGGAGGCTATGAGCGAACTGCCAGGACGGATGGGGAAGACCCAGTCCCTGTCTGTAGGCATCATGCTGTCCTTAGGGGATGTCCACATGAACCGGCACCTGGCTTATTTCCAGGAACATCACAGCGGCGCTTCGTTCCGGGTCTATAACCTGGAAGTCCGGGAGATGATCCAATGGCTGAAAGAAGACCGCCTGGATATTGTATCGCTCTTTTACTTGCCGGCGCTGCATCTGGAAGAGTATGAGAAGGTCTTCTTCGGCATCGAGAACCTCGTCTATTACGGGCCGAACCTCAAGTTGCCGGAACATGCCGTGACGCCGCAATATGTGGCGTCCCAGCCGTTGGCCCAGTATTCGCCCCAGTATGAGATGAATCGCTACATCAACCATTATTTCACGTCCCACGCCTGTCCGCCTCAGGAGACGCAGGCCTGGTTCTCGACGCCTTATGCCATGATGAACTACTGTCAGCAGAACCGCATCGGGGCTATCCTGCCGGAACGCTTCCTCCAGGCCATGGGCATTGCCGAAGGTTACTGTGAATTGGAACCGCCCCTGCGCCTGCCGTGTTATCTCGTGTATAAGAAAGACAACCCGAAATACGCGACGATCCAGGTTTTCGTCGATTATATCCGCCGCGTCTATCATATTAAAAAATAATGATAAAGGTATCTGCCATCATATAAAACGATGGCAGGTATCTTTTTTTTGCGTTATACAAGACGGGAGAGAAGGTGTAGAATCTAGCTTGCAAATACGAAAGGAGCAGTGAATACACAATGTCGAATCAATCACTTTGGAACAAAGATTTCCTTCTCGACACAGGTATCAATTTTGTAGTCTATCTTATTTATTACTTATTAATGGTCATCATCGCCGTCGTCGCCAAAGACCAATTGCACGCTTCCCTCGGTGAAGCCGGACTGGCTTCGGGCATCTTCATTGTCGGCACCCTGCTGGCACGCTTGCAATTCGGCAAGGCTATTGAATTATACGGCCGCCGCAAGTCCTTATATGGCGGGATCCTCTTTTATTTCGTAACGACCTTATTATACTTTTATATCCCGAATCTCGCTATTCTCTATGGCATCCGCTTCCTCAACGGCATGGCCTATGGTATCGTCTCGACGGCGACCAATACGATCGTCGCTTCTTGCATTCCGGCAGAAAAACGGGGCGAAGGCATCAACTACTACGGCTTGAGCACCAGCCTGGCTGCCGCTGTCGGCCCCTTCCTGGGTATGTTCCTCATCGTCGTCACGAACTTCACCTTCATCATCACCCTCTGTGCCGTTCTCGTCGGCTTGTGCATGATTGGCTGCATCGCCCTCCATATCGACGAAATCACGCTTACGTCGGAACAGGTTGCCCGCATGAAAGCCATGACCCTCGACAATTACGTCGAATATCGCGTACTGATCATCTCCATCATCGGCTTCTTCATGGGCTTCGCTTATTCCAGCGTCCTGACATTCTTGGCCGCTTATGCTCGTGAAATCAACCTGGTCCAGGCCGGTACGTTCTTCTTCGTCGTCTATGCCGTTGTCATCACTATCACTCGTCCGATGACGGGTGTCATCTTCGACCACAAAGGCGAAAACTACGTCCTCTATCCCTGCTACATCTGCCTGGCTATCGGCTTGTTCCTCCTCAGCATTACCGGTGCTTCTTGGCAGCTGCTCTTATCGGGCGTCTTCGTTGGCCTTGGCTATGGTACGTTCATGTCCAACGGTCAGGCTGTCTGCATCAAATTGACCCCGTCGTACCGCATCAGCGTTGCCTTATCGACGTACTTCGTCGCTTTGGACCTCGGCATCGGCGTAGGGCCCTATGTCCTCGGCAGCCTCCACGGCCTGCTCACCTTCCCGCAGCTCTATGCTGTAGCAGCCATCGTCGCTGTTGCCTGCTTCATCATGTACCATGCCTTCTACGGCCGCAAGATCAATCTCATCAACCGGGCCGTCCGCATCTACATCCACGCATAACACGCAATTACAATAGATCCTATCCCCAGATTCGAGGGCTTGTCGTATGGCGACAAGCCCTCTTTTAGGTTCATCGTAGGTCGTTCATCGTAGATCGAAGGGACAAAAAATCCATCGCGACGAATCACGAACCACTAGCCACGAACCACTAGCCACTAGCCACGAACCACTAGCCACTAGCCACGAACCACTTCTTTCAGTTATAATGGATATAAGGAAAAAGGGGAGAGAGACATGACCATCAAAACGAGAATCCTGGCAGGGCTTGCCTGTATTTGCTTGATATTGACGATTTTTTTCTGGCCTGGCAAGGAAGAAGAGGCTTATAGTTCGGATGTCATCAAGGAAGCGGAAGACGTGACGACGGCTGAAACGGAAATGATGGCCCCTGATGAATCTCTGGAATCACCTAATGGTACGGTGCGGCTTCAGGCCTTGTATAATGAGAAACCGGTTTGCCTCTTCTTCTGGTCTTCCTGGAGCCAGGACAGTTTGCGCCAGCTCGCAGCACTGGAAGAAGTGTATCCAACGTATGGGCAAGCCATTCAGTTTGTGACGGTCCCTGTCGGACCGGACCAGGAGGACAGCTTGTCTTATATGAAGCAGAGCGGGGCAGGCCTGCCTGTCTATTGTGTCCGGGAACCGATGCTGAAGGAATATGGCGTCCATGACATACCGAAACTCATCTTCATCGCCCGCGGTGGCCAGATGACGCGCCCCTTCGACAGCGTTTTGACGCCGCGACAGTTGTCCTATGAAATGGAAAAGTTATTAAAATAATTTTTCTATTTCCCTTGCCAAAAAGAGAAAAGTAGGTTATAATAAACGAGTCACACAGAGAAATATAAAATATGGGCGGTTAGCTCAGTTGGTTAGAGTATCTCGTTGACATCGAGGGGGTCGATGGTTCGAATCCATTATCGCCCACCATATTGTGTGAAAAAAGAGGCTGTCGCATTAAGACAGCCTCTTTTTTCGTTTTAAGTTTGTAGTTTGTAGTTTGTAGTTTGCAGCAAATGGTAAAAAATTAAAGCCAGCTTCTACAAAATATAAAGCAACCTCTCAGACCGCCTGAGGCGGCCAGCTCCCCTAAAAAGGGAGCCTTTGCGAACTGCTGCCTGCTATTAGAACTTCCCTTCATCGTACATCTTGATTTTCCAGTTCAGGTGCTGCAGGGCCTCTTGAATATCTTTCATGCGGCTTTCTAAACGGTCCCGTTCTTCTGTGAGGATTTGACGCCGTTCTTTGCGCGTCGCCTCGCCTTGCTGAAAGAGTTCCATATACCGCGACAGGCCGTCGATGGAGACGCTGGCTGCGCGCATGCATTTGATGAAGGCAATGGTATTGCAGTTTTCCTGGCTGTAATTGCGGATACCGTTCTTATCACGGCTTACGTTGTGGATGAGGCCGATTTTTTCGTAATAGCGCAGCGTATCCGGCGAAATCTGGAATTTTTCACTGACATCTTTTATCTTCAAAACAATCCCTCCTTGCCTTTATTATACTGGTTAGAGTGGAGTTCAAGTCAAGCTGCGAAAAATGTTGAAAAAAGCCCTTGCCAAAATGTGAGAAGTAGGTTATAATAAACAAGTCGCACAGAGAAGTACGAAATATGGGCGGTTAGCTCAGTTGGTTAGAGTATCTCGTTGACATCGAGGGGGTCGATGGTTCGAATCCATTACCGCCCACCATATTGTGTGCGAAAAAGGACTTGTCGCTATGCGGCAAGTCCTTTTTTAGTGGCTCGTGGTTAGTGGCTCGTGGTTAGTGGCTCGTGGTTAGTGGCTCGTGGTTAGTGGCTCGTGGTTAGTGGCTCGTGGCTAGCAGTAGGGGCTCGCACGTGGCGAGCCCGTTATTAGAATTGGCGTATCTCGTTTTCGTGAATATTTTCAGGACGGGCGCCTTACGTGGTCGGCCCTATAGGGCACGAACCACTATCATACTCACCTATTCCTAAAAGTTATTGGTAAAAGTTTCACAAATGTAGTATCCTGTACATGTGATTCGGGTTGGACGGAATCTTTTGGATCCGTACCGTATAAAATCCGGGTCATCAATCTATCATAATTTTATAGCATATCGCTTGGATCGAAAGACCGGGACGAATTCTTGTAAACGTAGGCTTTTTACGCGCATTCCCGGGTGGAGTGCGCTTTTTTTTGAGGGAGTTATCATGCGTTTAGGTATTATCGGCGCCGGCAGAGTCGGCGCTTCTTTTGTTTTAGCTTTTCCTTCTGCTGTGGAAGGCATCCTTTGTTCTACAGCAGAACATACACAGGAGCAGGCTGCCCGGCTCCATGCCACGGCCTATACTGATGGCGCTGACCTCATCCGGCACTGCGATGTCCTGCTGCTGACAGTGCGCGACGATGTCCTGGCTCCCGTGAGCCGTGAGCTGGCGGCTTCTTTGAAAGGGGAGCGCCAGTTGTCTGACTGCTGCGTATTCCATTGCAGCGGTGCTATGGATTTATCACCCCTCGAAGCGCTGGCTTCTTTGGGAATCCATACAGGGAGCATCCATCCGCTGCAAAGTTTTGCCGAACCGTCCGCGGAACGGCTGAAGGGGATTTACATGGCTGTCGACGGGGACGAACAGGCCCGGGGAGTTGCAGAAAGCATCGTCCGTACCTTGGGAAGTACGCCTTTTTTCGTGCCGCCTGAAGAACGGATGCTCTACCATGCAGCAGCCTGTTTCTGTTCCAATTACGTCGTGACGGCCCTGGCCCTGGCTCAGCAGCTCATGCGACGCTGGACAGAGAGTGACGGCGATGCGGCAAAGGCACTCATGCCGCTCGTCGATGGGACTTTGCAGAATGTCCGGGAACGAAAGGTCTGGCGGACGGCCTTGACGGGACCTGTGTCCCGCGGTGATGCCGGGACTGTCGTCAAGCATTTGGCGGTCATGCCGGCTGAACTGATACATCCGTACTGCGCTTTGGGCCGTGCCGCCGCCGACTTAGCCTTAAAGAACGAAACGATTACAGCACAACAGCACGACGAGCTGACAAGAATCCTTGCGATGGCAGAAGGAGTCCATCATGAACAAAAAAGTAACCAATCTGACCATTAAGAAAATGAAACAAGAAGGCACGCCGATTTCCATGATTACCGCTTATGACTACATCATGGCTCAGAATGTCGATGAAGCCGGTATCGATATGATCCTCGTCGGCGATTCCCTGGGCAATGTCGTCATGGGCCATACATCGACGCTGCCGGTCACCATGGAAGATATGATCCATCACACGGCGGCTGTCGTCCGTGGTGTCAAACGGGCCCTGGTCGTCGGTGACATGCCTTTCATGAGTTATCAGGAAAGCACCCAGCAGGCCCTGCATAACGCCGGCCGCCTCATGAAAGAAACGGGCTGCGATGCCGTCAAGCTCGAAGGCGGCGCCAGTGTCTGCGAAGCTGTCAAAGCCATGACGACAGCCGGCATCCCCGTCGTCGGCCACATCGGCCTGACACCGCAGTCCGTCCATCAGCTTGGCGGCTTCCGCGTCCAGGGCAAGAACAGCGAAACGGCAAAGCAACTGATTGCCGATGCGTTGAAACTGGAAGCAGCCGGTGCCTTTGCTATCACCTTGGAATGTGTCCCGACGGATATCGCTACGGAAATCACCAAAGCCCTCCACACGGCAGCTACCATCGGCATCGGCGCCGGTAACGGCACGGATGGCCAGGTCCTGGTATGCACGGACCTCTTGGGCATGAGCAGCGGCTTCCGTCCGAAATTCGTCAAGACCTATGCCGACCTCCATCAGACCATCGTCGATGCCGTAGGCCAGTACATCCACGACGTCAAAGACCGCAGCTTCCCTGACGAAGCCCACGGCTTCGCCGTAGACCCGGAAGTCGTCAAAGCCATGAAAGAATAGGAAAGTATGCTATTCATTCATATAATGAAAACGACCTTTGCTATGCAGTTATGAAACATAGCTAAATGGTATATTCCGTTTGACTTGCGTATATAATCATTGTACAATAAACTCAAGAAATGGAAACGAACAAAAGAGGTCGTATGTCCGAACGCACGCGTATCGCCGCCAGACATAGGGGGTACGCGGCGTTTTTTTCTTGACGGCCTGACATAGGAGGCTATGCTTCATGAAGCATGATCTACATGACGTGTGTACGCAGATACGGCGGGATACGGTGCGGTCTATTTACCGTGCCGGCTCTGGCCATCCCGGCAGCTCGCTGTCGGCTGTCGAAATTATGGCAACACTTTATTTTACCGATGTCTTTACGTGTTTTCCCGACAGGCCCCATGCGCCGGAACGGGATCGTTTTGTCTTATCGAAAGGCCATGCTGCGCCGGCTTATTACAGTATTTTAGCGCATAAAGGCTATTTTTCCCTGGCATTGCTCGATACGCTGCGGACTGTCGGCAGCGCGCTCCAGGGGCATCCCAACCTGGAAAAACTGCCTTGTCTCGACTGCGCTGTCGGCTCTCTGGGACAGGGCCTGTCCATTGCCAACGGTATCGCTCTGGCCTTGAAGATACGCCACGAAATGCCGCAGGTCTTCTGTCTCATCGGCGATGGGGAACAGCAGGAAGGCCAGATTTGGGAAGCCGCGGCCTTTGCGTCCCAGCACCATTTGGACAATGTTTGTCTGATTGTGGACTGCAACGGCTTACAGCTCGTCGATTCCCTGGTATCGATTAAAAATATGGAACCCATGGACGCCAAGTGGGAAAGCTTTGGCTGGCATGTCCTCCGCGTCGACGGTCACGATACAGATGCCTTGTATGAGGCCTACAGTGCGGCGAAAACTTATGAAGGCAAGCCGACGGTCATCCTGGCCCATACCGTGAAGGGCAAAGGCGTATCGTATATGGAAAATCAGGCTCAATGGCATGGTGCGGCACCGGATGAAGCCCAGTACCGCCTGGCTATGGATGAATTGACAACGGAGGTGCCGTAATGGAACGAGTACCGATGCGCGACGGCTATGGGAAGGCCCTGTTGGAATTATGTCGTCTTCATGACGATGTCCTGGTCCTCGATGCGGACGTCGCTAAATCGACGCGGACCGAATGGATCCGCCATGAATATCCTGAAAAATATATCAATGTTGGTATTTCGGAACAAGACCTGGTCGGCACAGCGGCCGGTTTGTCTCTGACCGGTTTCGTACCTTTTGTTTCGACGTATGGCGTCTTTTTGACAGGCCGAGCCTGGGGGCAGATCCGTAATACCGTCTGCTATAATAATCTCAACGTCAAACTCGGCGGGGCCCATGCCGGCATTTCCGTCGGCCCTGACGGGGCTACGCATCAAGCTTTGGAAGATATCGCCCTCATGCGGGTCATCCCGCATATGATGGTCATTACGCCGTGTGACTGGTGGGAAACGTATAAGGCTACCCTGGCTGTCTACGACATCAAGGGACCGTCCTATGTCCGCTTCGGCCGCAATCCGGCGCCCGTCGTTACCGATAAGGATACGCCTTTTGACCTCTACAAGGCAGCCATCTTCCGGGATGGCCGCGACGTGACGCTCTTCGCCAACGGCCTCATGGTCCATGAAGCCTTGACGGCGGCTGACGAACTGGATCGCCAAGGCATTTCGGCCCGCGTCGTCAATATCCATACGGTGAAACCGCTGGATCTGGATACGGTCTGTACCTGTGCGGCCGAAACGGGGGCCGTCGTCGTCTGCGAAGAACACCAGATCATGGGCGGCCTAGGCGGCGCTATCTGCGAAGCCCTGGCTCAGCACTGCTGCGTCCCCGTAGAACTCGTCGGCATCCAGGACCGCTTCGGTGAATCAGGAAAACCGGACGATCTCCTGAAAGCCTATAATTTGTCGTCCAGTGACGTCATCCAGGCTGTCCACAAAGTGTTGAAGAGGAAGTGAAGTGGTTCGTGGTTCGTGGCTCGTGATTCGCTAGCCACTAGCCACTAACTGCTAACCACTAAAAAAAGGCGCTGTCTTCATGCGACAGCGCCTTTTATCATGCCAAGTCCGTATAGGATTTTTCAATGTATGCAAAATCGGTAATTCGTTGTTCCTTTATCGCTAACTGATGTATAATAGGAATAACTACTTTTTGGAGGCGAGTTATCTTGTATACGAAAGCATTATTGACAGACCTGTACCAGTTGACGATGATGCAGGGCTTATTTTTTGAAGGCAAGCACGAACAACAATGCGTGTTTGACCGTTACTACCGGACCAATCCCTTCCAAGGGGGGTATACGGTCGTCGCCGGGCTGGAACATCTCATCGATTATGTACACAATATACATTTCAGTGAGGACGACCTGGCCTATTTGAAGAGTACGGGCTTCTTCCAGGACGAATTTCTCGAATACTTGAAGGACCTGCGCTTTACAGGTGACATTTATGCTATGCCTGAAGGAACAGTCGCTTTTCCGCAGGAAGTGCTCCTGCGCGTCCAGACGAAGAAAGACGAAGCGTTATTGTTAGAAACATGCATGTCCATGATCATGAACCATGAAAGCCTTATTGCCACCAAGGCTCGCCGCGTCCGGACGGTGGCTGGCAAGGATAATCTCATGGAATTTGGTCTGCGCCGGGCTCAGGGGAAATCGGCCGGCGTCTACGGTGCCCGGTCGGCTATGATCGGCGGATTTAACGGGACCAGCAACGTCCTGGCTGGGGCTAAGTTCGGCATGCCCGTTTTAGGGACGATGGCCCACAGCTGGATCATGAGCTTCTCGTCAGAACTGGAAGCTTTCCGCGCTTATGCCCGCCAGTATCCGAACAACCTCATTCTCCTGGCCGACACGTATAATACCCTGAAACAGGGGGTGCCCGATGCCATCACGATTTTCAAGGAAATGAAAGCGGCCGGCACCCTGCCTAAGGCTTATGGCATCCGCCTGGACAGCGGCGACCTGGCTTATTTGTCGAAAGAAGCCCATAAGATGTTTGTCGAAGCCGGCTTCCCCGATGCCATCATCGCTGCCTCCAATGACCTCGATGAAAACCTCATTTCCGAATTGAAAGCCCAGGGCTGTGTCATCAATTCCTGGGGCGTCGGTACGAATTTGATTACCGCTAAGGACAGCCCCTCCCTGGGCGGCGTCTTTAAACTCGTCGGCCAGTATGACGACGGGAAGTTCGTACCTAAAATCAAGATGAGCGATAATGTGGAAAAGATTTCCAATCCGGGCCTGAAGAACGTCCTGCGTATTTATGATAAAGAGACGGGCAAGATGAAGGCCGACATCATTATCCTCGAAGGCGAAAGCATCGACGAATCGAAGAACCTCCTCCTTCAGAGCGACAAAGCCCCGTGGCGTTCGCGGATCATTCCCGGCGGGACCTACCGCGTCCAGAAGATGCTCATCCCGATTTTCCAGAAAGGTGAACTGGTCTATCAGAAACCGGACCTCAAGGAAATCATGGCCTATGCCGACCAGCAGATCCAGACTTTATGGCCGGAATACCTGCGCCTGGTCAACCCGGAAGAAATGTGGGTCCAGCGCAGTACGAAGCTGTCGGCTTTGCGCGATAAAGTATTGAAAGAAGAATCAGCCCATTTCTTTTAGGAGATGATTGCATGAAAGGTGCCATCATTGGCGATATCGCCGGTTCTGTTTATGAATTTGATAAAACAGCAGATTCCTTAGATTTCCCTTTATTTACCAGGGCCAGCCGCTTTACCGACGATACGGTGACGACTGTAGCCGTAGCGGCGGCTTTGATGGAGGGGAAGGCTTCTCACTGTGGCTATGTCGGGCCGCTGCGGAGACAGCTCCGCTACTGGTGCCGGAAATATCCCAATGCCGGTTTCGGCGGCATGTTCCGCCGCTGGTTCCTGGACGACGAAGCGCCGGCTTATGGCAGTTATGGCAATGGGGCAGCAATGCGCGTCAGCCCGGCCGGTTGGGTAGCCGCTTCCCTTGATGAAGCGCAGGAACTGGCTGAACTGACGGCCGTCGTCAGCCATGACCATCCGCAGGCCATTAAGGGGGCCGTCGCCGTCGCCTCGGCCATTTTCCTGGCCCGGCAGGGGAAGGGGAAAGCGGAGATTGCCGCGTATCTCCGAAAGTATTTCTATGATTTGTCCCAAACCCTGGCTCAGATCCGTCCGTCTTATGGCTTTACCTGTACGACGGACGACAGTGTGCCTGAAGCTATCGAATGTTTCCTGGAAGGGATGGATTATGAAGATACGATCCGCAAGGCCATCTGGCTCAACGGCGATACGGATACGCAGGCAGCCATTGCCGGCAGTATCGCCGAAGCCTATTATGGCGTGCCTCAGGCGTTATGGCAGCAGGCGCTGCCTTATGTCGATGACGAAGAAATGAAGGGCGTCATCCGGCAATTCTATCAAGATTATATTGGTTCGAGGGGGAACTCTTTTTGATTTCAACAGAGACAGGCAAGAAATATGAAAAACTCCAGCAGATTTTAAAGGATATGGGCAGCGTCGTCATCGGTTTTTCCGGCGGCGTCGACAGCACGTTCCTGACCTATGCAGCGCACCAGGCACTGGGAGACCGCGTCCTGGCCGTGACGGCTGTTTCGGCAACCCTGCCGGGCAGTGAAGCGGCTGACGCCAAAGCCATGGCTAAGGTCATCGGCGTCGAGCACCGTCTGGTCCATTCGACGGAATTCGAAGATACGGAATTCATCAAGAATCCGCCAGACCGCTGCTATATCTGCAAAAAGATACGCTTTACCTCACTGGTGGAGCTGGCCAAGGCCGAAGGCTATCAGTGGGTTGTCGATGGGGGGAATGTCGACGACCTCGGCGATTATCGTCCCGGCATGAAGGCATTGCAAGAATTGTCTGACTTCGTCCGCAGCCCGATGATCGAAGCGGGGTTGGCTAAAGCCGATATCCGGGCCTTATCGAAGGAATTTGGTCTCCAGACCTGGAATAAACAGAGTGCGGCCTGCCTGGCCAGCCGTATTCCCTACGGTGTGGAACTGACGCCGCACCGCCTGGCCCAAATCGATGCAGCCGAAGCGGCGGTAGCTCCTTATATCCAGGGGTCACTGCGCGTCCGGTATCACGGGGATGTAGCCCGCATCGAAGTGGCTGTCGATGAAATCCCGTCGATCCTGGCTCATCGCCAGGAAATCGTCCGGGCCATCAAAGATACGGGCTTTACCTACGTCACCCTCGATTTGGGCGGCTATGAAATGGGGAGTTTGAACGACGTGATCAATACGGATGAGGAAGTAAAATAATATGGCTATTTCTAAGAAAGTAAAAGATGAAATGTTACAGCGTTTTCAGGACCAGTACGGTATCATGAAGCCGGCCCTGCATTATAACTCGCCCTTTGAACTGATGATTGCCGTCATCTTGTCGGCCCAGTGTACGGATGAGCGGGTCAATATCGTGACGGCTGGCATGTTCCCGGAATATAATACGCCGGAAAAGATGCTGACTTTAGGGTTGGAAGGCCTGGAAGAAAAGATACGGACTTGCGGCCTCTATCACAGCAAGGCCAAGAATATCCTGGCTAATTGTGCCATCCTCTGTGAGAAATACCACGGCGAAGTGCCCCAGACCTTCGATGAACTGGTGAAGCTGCCTGGCGTCGGCCGCAAGACGGCCAATGTCCTGGTCAGTATCTTGTTCGATACGCCGGCCATTGCCGTCGATACCCACGTGTTCCGCGTATCCAACCGCCTGCAGCTGGCGGAAGGCAAAACGCCGCTGGAAGTCGAAAAGGGACTGCAGAAGGCTATTCCCAAGGAATGGTGGAGCCGGGCCCATCATTGGCTCATTTGGCATGGCCGCCGGGTCTGCAAAGCCCGTAAGCCCTTGTGTGACAACTGCTTTTTAGCCGATCTTTGTCCGAATTGTCAGAAATAAAATAAAATCATTGACAAGTAATTAAAAATTTAATAAAATATTATCAATACAGACAAAATTTCATAAGTAATATCAAGAGCAGCTGAGGGACGGGCCCGATGACGCTGCGGCAACCTGCCAGCGGTAAGGTGCCAATTCCTACAGGCTATTCCTGAAAGATATCGTTATGACTGAGGCGCAGCTTGGAGGCAGCGCCTCTTTTCTTTTGGCGTATTACGTACTTATTTTCACATTTATTCTTAGGGGGTATCTTCATGAACAACAATTCTTCTGGCGGCAAGGCCATCCGGGGACTGGATGTGCTCATCCTGGGGTTTGCCTTCTTTGCTACCTATTTCGGTGCAGGCAACTTGATTTTCCCGCCTCAGCTCGGCTTGAACAGCGGCAGTGATTTCCTGTCCGGCTTGGCTGGTTTGACGCTGTCCGGTATTTTCCTGCCGATTTTTACACTCATCATCATCGGCCTCAACGGCGACGTCCATGCCATTACCGGACGGGTAGGGAAGAATACGTATAATATCCTTTTGGCAGCACTCATGCTGGTCTGTACCTTCGTATCCATTCCCCGTACCTGCGCGACGGCCATCCAGCTCGGTATTCAGGGCAACCTGCCGTCGGCACCGTTCGTCCCGCTGGTCATCGTTTATTTCGTCATCAGCTTCTTCTTCGTCGCTGACCAGAATAACGTCATGGACCGCATGGGCAAATACCTGACGCCCCTCCTGGCCCTGATCCTGGTCATCGTCGCCTTTGCCGGTATCTTCAATCCCCTGGGGACGCCCGTCGATCCGGCTGTGGATCATCCCTTCGTCAACGCCTTCCTCGGCGGCTATAACACGGGCGACGTCCTGGTCAGCTTTATCATGGCTGCTGTCTTCATCAGTTCCATTTACGGCAAAGGCTATACGACTGTCGGCCAGCGCAATAAAGTCCTCATCTACTGCGGCATCGTTTCCTTCATCCTGCTGCTCATCATCTACGGCAGCCTGCTCTACATGGGTGCCTGCGTCAGCGGCGATTATGCCCAGACCATCGGCCGTGCGGAACTCCTGGTCGCCATTATCCAGCGCGTCGGCACGTGGGTCATGGTTCCCATGGGCATAGCCGTCGTCCTGGCCTGCCTGACGACGGCTATCGGTCAGGTTGCGGCTGTAGCTGAGTTCACCAGCACGGCTACGGGCAAACGCGTCAGCTACAAACAAGTGGCTGTCGTCTGCTGCATCTTGTCGGCCCTGACGGCCCTCCTCGGCGTCGACGGTATCGTCACCTACATCGGCTGGATCTTCGGTGTCTGCTACCCGCCGTGCCTGGCCCTCCTGGTCCTGGGCATCATCGGCCGCTTCATGCCCAATAACGGCGCCTACAAGGGCTCGGTATACCTGGTCACGCTCTTTGCTCTCCTGGAATCCCTGCCGGGTCTGAGCAGCCTGGGCTTTGCTAAGGCCATCGTTACGGCTACGCCCCTGTCGACCTACGGTTTCGGCTGGATCGTGCCCTTCATCATCGGCCTCATCGGCGGTTCCCTCATCGGCCACTTCGTCTCCAGCAAAGAACCGGTAGAAGCCGAAGCGAAATAACACTAGCCACTAGCCACTAACCACTAGCCACTAAAAATAGACTGCCTTTTGGGCAGTCTATTTTTCTGACTTGCATAATCGAGGACTTCTCTCTATAATTAAAGAATAATCTCGAGTAAAAGGGGGTAGTTTCATGGATTTGAAGAAATTATACATCAATGGTCAGTGGGTGGCACCTTTATCCGGCCAATATATCGAGGTCGAGAATCCGGCGGATAAGAGCGTCTTTGCTACGGTCGCTGCGGCCGGTGCCGATGATGTTGCTGCGGCTGCCAAGGCCGCGGCCGCTGCTTTCCCGGCCTGGTCGGCTATGCTGCTGGAAGACCGCATCACGTATATGAAAAATTTGCTGGTCCAGATGATTAAACTGGAACCGCAGCTCGTCGACGCTGTCGTCAAGGAATTAGGGGCACCGGTGGCCTTTGCCCGGACTAACCATATCGGCTACCAGTTCGTGCGGACCCAGTCGTATATCGACTTGGCACCAGAATTGCCACTGGTCGAACATTTATCTCAATCCGTCGTCTATCGTCGGCCTTTAGGCGTTATCGGCTGCATCACCCCTTGGAATTATCCTTTAGGCCAGATTATCCAGAAAGTCGTCCCAGCTCTGCTCGTCGGAGCGACGGTCGTCCTCAAGCCGAGCCAGAACACGCCGGTGACGGCGTACTATCTGGCCGAAGCCTTTGACCGGGCCGGTTTCCCAAAAGGTGTCTTCAACCTCGTCGCCGGCCGGGGCAGCCAGGTCGGCAATGCCATCTGTGATGACCCGAATATCGCCATGGTTTCTTTCACCGGCTCGACGGCAGCTGGCATCAAGGTCTCCCAACGCGCCTTGGGCTCTATGAAGCGCATCAGCATGGAATTGGGTGGCAAGTCGCCTTTCATCCTCTTGAAAGGGGCGGACTATGAAAAAGCCATCCGCCAGTGCTTCAATTCTATTTTCCTCAATAGCGGCCAGACCTGTACAGCCTTGTCACGTCTAATCATCCCTCGGGAAGAAAAGGGCAAGATTGAACAGCTCATGCTGAAGATACTGCCGGAATACACGGTCGGCGACCCGTCCCTGGAAACGACGAAAATCGGCCCTGTCGTTTCGTATGACCAGTGGCAGACCGTCGATACATACATCGCCAAAGGCATGGAAGAAGGGGCGACCCTCTTGGCCGGCAGCCGTCCGGAAGCTCCGGAAAAAGGCTACTATGTCAAGCCTGTCATCTTTACGGATGTGACCAACGATATGACCATTGCCCGTGAAGAGATTTTCGGGCCTGTCCTCTGCGTCATTACCTATGATACGGTTGAGGAAGCCCTGGCCATTGCCAACGATACGCCGTATGGCCTCAATGCGGCCGTCTGGGGCCCGGATAAAGCCGAAGCTTCCAAAGTGGCAGCGGCTATCCTGTCGGGCAATGTCTACGTCAACGACAGCCCGCGTGACGTCACAGCGCCTTTCGGCGGTTTCAAGGACAGCGGAATCGGCCGTGAAGGCGGCAAGGATGGGATGCTGGAATTTACAGAACCTCAGGCCATTTTTAATGCATAATCAGTTACAGGAGGAGTTTTAGCGTTATGAATTTTGATGAAGAAGCCATGAAAATCCGCCGCGGCAAACACGGCATTATTGAAACAATCCCCCGGGAAGTCCTCAAGACCCACGACGACCTGAGTATCCTTTATACGCCGGGCGTTGCCCAGCCGTGCCGGGAAATCACGAAAGATCCGGACCTGTCTTTTGACCTGACCTGCCGCGGCAACATGATTGCTGTCGTATCCGATGGGACCCGTGTCCTCGGCCTGGGCGACATCGGGCCGGAAGCGGCCATGCCGGTCATGGAAGGGAAATCGGTCCTGTTCAAGGTCTTTGGCGGTGTCAATGCTGTCCCTATCTGCCTGGATACGAAGGACCCGAAGAAATTTATCGAAACGGTGAAACGCCTGCAGCCGTCTTTTGCCGGCATCAACCTGGAAGACATTGCTTCGCCGAAGTGCTATGAAATTGAACAGACCTTGAAGAAGGAAATGGACATCCCCGTCTTCCATGACGACCAGCACGGTACGGCCATTGCCGCCCTGGCCGGCGTCATCGGTGCTTTCCGCTATGTCCATAAGGACTTGAAGACGGCCCGCATCGTCATCAACGGCGCCGGCGCAGCCGGTGCCTCCATCGGCCGCCTCCTGGTCCGCGCCGGTGCCCGGAACGTCACTATGGTCGACCGTCCGGGGATTCTCTATGATGGCATGGAAGGCCTCAATCCTGTCCAGGCTGAACTGGCTTCCCTGACCAATCCGTCCCATGCCCATGGGACCCTGGCCGATGCCGTCAAAGGCGCCGACCTCCTCCTCGGCGTATCGGCCCCGCATATCTTTACTAAGGAAATCATCCAGTCCATGGCTGACGATGCCGTCGTCTTCGCCATGGCCAACCCCATTCCGGAAACAGACTATGCTTCCGCTAAGGCAGCCGGTGCCAAAGTCGTCGGCACCGGCCGGTCGGATGCACCGAACCAGATTAACAACGTCATGGTCTTCCCGGGCATTTTCCGCGGCGCCCTGGCCGTCCGGGCCCGCAGCATCAACGAAGACATGAAACTGGCTGCGTCCTATGCCATCGCCTCTCTGGTCAGTGATGACGAACTGGCCGAAGACCATGTCATTCCCGACGCCTTCGATAAACGCGTCGCTCCGGCCGTCGCCGCCGCCGTCGCCAAAGCTGCCATGGACAGCGGCGTCGCCCGCATCACCCGCGACCCGGAAGACGTCCGCCAGGAAGCAGCAGAAACCATCGATAAACTCCATGCCATGCTCGACTTGATCCATGGATAAGGAATAGTGGCTAGTGGTTAGTGGCTCGTTGTTAGAGAGTGGCTGAAATCTTAAATCTTGAAGGGACTTGCTACATGTTGGTGTGGCAGGTCCTTTTTATATGGGTATAAAACATATTGTAAGTTGTAAAATATTGTAAATTATAATATGAAAAATTTTTCTTGATTCGTCAAGCAGATATACTCTATAATGGACACAGAATTATTACTAGGAGGTTTTTTTATGAAGAATTTTGCACATCGCGGATTTAGCGGCAAATATCCGGAAAATACGATGCTCGCTTTCCGCAAGGCATTAGAATGTGGTGCCGATGGAATTGAAATGGATGTACAGCTGACGAAAGATGGTGAGCTCGTGGTCATCCATGATGAACGGGTCGACAGGACGACGAATGGCACGGGCAATGTCCGCGATTATACGCTGGAAGAATTGCAGAAACTCGATGCTTCGTATATCTATTCAGAAGAAGTAGGCTTTCAGACCATTCCGACTTTTGACGAATATTGCCGATGGGTAGCTGGGACGCCCTTGGTGACGAACATTGAATTGAAGACAGGTGTCTATCCTTATCCAGGGATTGAAGCTAAAGTATGGCCTGTGTTGCAACGCTATCATTTAGAAGATAAAGTCATCATTTCGAGTTTCAATCATGAAAGTGTTCTGCGTATGAAAGCCTTGGCACCTGATTTAAAATATGGCTTGTTGACGGAAACGTGGCTCATCAATCCTGGGGCCTATACAGAAGGTGTTGGCGTTCAATGTTATCATCCGTATTATGGCAGTTTGACAGCAGAAACGGTGGCCGAAGTCAAAGCACATCATATTGAAATCAATACGTTTACTGTCAATGACGAAGAAAGTGTAAGGCAGCTGCGTGATTATGGTGTCGATTGCGTCATTGGCAATTTCCCGGATATGGTAAAGCGCGTCTTGGAAGGAGTATGACATGGAAAATTTAGAGGCGATTGTACAATTGATTGATTCCTGGTTATGGGGAAGATGGCTGGTTTTCGTTTTGCTGGCCTTAGGGATTTTATATACTGTTTCCAACGGATTTATCCAGGTCCGCCATTTTGGTTTCATTATCCGCCGGACCCTCATCGATTCTTATAAGTCCCGTCACGAAGACAAAGGGAATGGATCTATTTCCACTTTCAAAGCGATGATGGTCACGCTGGCTGGTAACGTCGGCGGCGGTAACGTCGTCGGGGTCGCTACGGCTATTTTGTCTGGTGGCATGGGCGCCGTCTTTTGGATGTGGGTAGCTGCCTTTTTCGGCATGGCCTTGAAATATGGTGAAATCGTCTTATCTCAGATGTATCGCGGCAAAGATGAAAACGGTAACCTTCTCAGCGGTCCTATGTACTATATCCGCGATGGCCTTAAAATGCCCTGGCTCGGCGTCGTCATTGCCGTGCTGATGTGTACGAAAATGATGGGGGCTAACTTGGTACAGTCCAATACGATTTCAGGCATCCTTTATTCGAATTACGGCGTCCCGACGTACATGACCGGTGTCGTCCTCATCATCCTGCTTTTATGCATCACTCTGGGCGGCTTGAAACGTCTGGCTAATCTGGCCATGAACCTTGTTCCGGCTATGTCCATCTTTTATATCGTCATCGGTGTGCTGGTCGTCCTCTTGAATATTCAGCAGCTGCCGCATGTATTTGTAGAAATCTTTACCCAGGCCTGGTCTTTTGATTCCGTAGCTGGCGGTACTGGCGGCTATGTCATTGCGAAAGCCATGCAGTACGGGATTGCCCGCGGCATGTATTCCAATGAAGCTGGGGAAGGGACGGCTCCCTTTGCTCATGGTTGTTCGCTTGTACCCCATCCCGTCGATGAAGGAATTACGGGGGTTGCCGAAGTCTTTCTTGACACCATCGTCATCTGCAGCATTACGGCTTTCGTAGTCGGCGTCACCGATATGCAGCACTCCGGCCATTCGGCAACGGTATTGGCACTCAACGCTTTCGGCACCGTCTGGGAACCGTTGAAACACGCCGGTACACTGGCCCTGCTCATCTTCTGCTTTACGACCTTGATGGGCCAGTGGTGGAACGCCGCCAAGAGCTTTACGTATGCCTTCGGCAATAAAGTCACGAATGTCGTAAAATACATTTTCCCCTTCTTGTGCCTCATCGGCTCCTTAGGCAAAATCAACCTCGTCTGGGGTATCCAGGACGTAGCGATGGGCTTGGTCGTCATTCCCAACATGATTGCCCTGCTCATCCTCTTCCCGCAGGTACGGGCCAAGACAAAGGAATATTTCAGTGATCCGAAATACTACGACCATAAATAGCGGATATCACAGGCAGTTTTGTCTATCCCATCGTAATTTGTAAGGTAGCGTTGAAGTTAAATTTAAAGCCATCCGCTAACCAATTAAAAAAGTTTTTGTTCGTAGTTTATCGTTCATCGCGATGGATGGATATTTTTAATCCCATACGACAAACGATGAACGACCTACGATCAACGTAAAAAGAGGCTGTCTTTTGCGGCAGTCTCTTTTTTACATCTTACGCTGTCTTGACAGTAGTATTGTCAAATCTTTACCGATACGGTATAATAGGGTAAACAAAAAACGGGTTGTCCTGTCCCGGGGTGAGCCGTTATGTACTTTGAACAAGAGAGGTTGTCACATGAAGAGTCGTCTTTGTGGGGCAACCTTTTCCCTGAAAGGATGAAGTTTTGTGTATATCAAAGATGAGATTGCAGCGCTGAAGAAAGAGAAGCAGGCGATTATCCTTGCTCATTATTATGTTCCTGATGAAGTGCAGGAATATGCCGATTTTGTCGGCGATTCTTTTGGTCTGGCCAAGAAGGCGATTGAAACGGATGCCAAGATCATTGTCTTTGCCGGTGTCGATTTCATGGGCGAAAGTGCCAAGATGCTGAACCCTGAGAAGAAAGTCCTCATGCCGGATGCGACGGCCAGCTGCCCCATGGCCCATATGGCCGATGTGGAGACGATTGAAAAGGTCCGTTCCCAGTATGATGACCTGGCCGTCGTTTGCTATGTCAACTCTACGGCCGCTGTCAAGGCCGTATCCGATGTATGTGTTACTTCGTCTAATGCTGTCAAGATCGTCAGGAAGCTGCCGAATAAGCATATTTTCTTTACGCCCGACAAGAATCTGGGTCACTACGTTTCGACACAGGTCCCGGATAAGCATTTTATCCTCAACAACGGTTTCTGCCCGCGCCACGATACGGTCGATCCGGCTTATGTGAAGAAGGTCCAGGCTGCTCATCCCCAGGCCCTGTTCCTGGCCCATCCGGAATGTCGTAAAGAAGTGCTGGCCCTGGCCGATTATGTCGGCAGTACGTCGGGAATCATCGATTATGCCGGGAAGTCCGACGCCAAGGAATTTATCATCGGTACGGAAGGCGGCGTCTTTTATGAATTAGAGACGCGCAATCCCGATAAGACTTTTTATCCGGCTATGGAAGATGCGTACTGCATCAATATGAAAAAGGTCACCTTAGAAAAAGTCCGCGACTGCCTGCGCGATGAAACGAATGAAGTCCACGTCGATCCGGCCGTCGCTAGTAAAGCCGTCCGTTCATTGGAACGGATGCTGGAATTAGCCAAATAGAAGAAGGTATATGTCATGGAAACAGAAAAAACAGATATTGTCATCGTCGGTACCGGTGCCAGCGGCCTCTTTGCCGCCCTGCACCTGCCGCAGGATAAACAAATCCTCATGATCACCAAAGATGAAGTAGAAAATAGCGATTCTTTTTTAGCCCAAGGGGGCATCTGCGTCCTTCACGATAAGGACGACTACGACAGCTTCATGGAAGATACGCTCAAAGCCGGTCATTATGAAAACCGCCGCGAATCGGTGGATATCATGATTCGCTCGTCGCGGCCGGTCATCGACGAACTCATCGGCTACGGCGTCGATTTTGCCCGCAAGGCCGACGGTTCGCTCGACTACACGCGGGAAGGCTGCCATTCGCGGGCCCGCATCTTGTTCCATGAAGATATTACGGGCAAGGAAATCACCAGCCATCTCTTAGCTGCTGTCCGTCAATTGCCCAATGTGACCATTCGTGATTTCACGACCATGGTCGACATCGTCACCGATGGGAACCGCTGCCTGGGCATCATTGCCCGCGACAGTCAGGGCCAGTACCGGGCCATCCAGGCCGATGAAACGATCCTGGCCAGCGGCGGTGTCGGCGGCTTGTACGACCATTCGACGAATTTCCCCCATCTCACGGGCGATGCCCTGGCTATCGCCATGCGCCACGGCGTCGAACTGGAACACATCGACTACGTCCAGATCCATCCGACGTCGCTTTATTCTAAGAAGCCCGGCCGGAGCTTCCTCATTTCCGAATCGGTCCGCGGCGAAGGGGCTAAACTGCGCGGCAAGGATGGCCAGCGTTTTGCCAATGAAGTCCTGCCCCGCGATTTGATGACGGCAGAAATCCGCAAACAGATGAAGAAAGATGACCGTCCTTTTGTCTGGCTCGATATGACCGTTCTCGGCGAAGACGTCATTAAGCATCATTTCCCACATATCTATGAACGCTGCCTGGAAGACGGCATCGATGCGACCAAAGACTGGGTCCCGGTCACGCCGGCCCAGCACTACTTCATGGGCGGCATCCACGTCGATAAGTACAGCCAGACGACGATGGACCACCTCTATGCCGTCGGCGAAACGAGCTGCAACGGCGTCCACGGCCGTAACCGCCTGGCCAGCAATTCTCTCCTGGAAAGCCTGGTCTTTGGCAAGCGCGCAGCCCAGCATATCGTCGAAGGTGATAAGCAGCCGAAGCAGATTGTCAGTGAAGCTGATTTCGCCAAAGCCTGTGCGCCGTCAGAAGCCTTCCTGCGCAGCCATGAAGCTACGCTGGCCGATGAATACCGCCGTCATGTTTTGGGTGAAATGGAAAGGGAGCGTGAATGTGATGAACAGCGTAACCATGAAATTGCAGGCTGATCCCTTGATCCTGCAGGCCCTTCAGGAAGACATCACCGGTGAAGATGTGACGACCAATGCCATTTTGCCGGAAGACTGTCAGGGCGAAGCGGAACTCCTATGTAAACAGGATGGCATCATCGCCGGCCTCGACGTCTTTGCCCGGGCCTTTACCCTGTTGGATGACAAAGTCTGGTTTGATTTTTTTGTCAAAGACGGCGACGAAGTCCACAAGGGACAGAAGCTGGCCAAAGTCGTCGGCAGCATTCGGGCCATCCTGTCGGCCGAACGGGTAGGCCTCAACTATTTGCAGCGCATGAGCGGCATCGCGACCTATACCCATCAGGTCGTATCCCTGCTGGCCGGTACGGGAATCACCCTGGTCGATACGCGCAAGACGACGCCGAACATGCGGGTCTTTGAAAAATATGCCGTCACTGTCGGCGGTGGCAAGAATCACCGTTACAATCTGTCTGACGGCGTCCTCCTCAAGGACAATCATATCAGTGCCGCCGGCGGCGTAGCCAAAGCCATTGCCCTGGCCAAAGCCTATGCGCCTTTCGTCCGTAAAATCGAAGTCGAAACGGAAACGCTGGACATGGTCCGCGAAGCCGTCGAAGCCGGCGCCGATATCATCATGCTGGACAATATGAGCCACGATATGATGAAAGAAGCCGTGACCCTCATCGACGGCCGGGCTGAGACAGAATGTTCCGGCAACGTGACGAAAGAAAATATCGCCGCCCTGGCCGATATCGGCGTCGATTACATTTCCAGTGGGGCCCTGACCCATTCCGCGCCCATCCTGGACTTATCCCTGAAACATTTGCATCGGATATAGTAGTTCGTGGTTCGTTTCGTAGGAAGCGCAGAAATACATTAGTCCCTTGACAAGAGATGAATCGGCGATATAATAGAGTCAAAGAAAAGACAACGATGTCATCCATGATGTCGTTGTCTTTTTGCTTTCTATCACATCGTATCTTGAGAGGGGGCCTCCTTATGTATGTATGGCGAATGGAAAAAATTATGGCAGAAAATTTCCGCGAATGGAAAATGCTGCAGCAGTATGAAAAATATCAGAAAGGTCGCAAAGCGGTACAGCCCAAGAAAGAGGACCTGCGTATCCGCCATGGGGTCCGTTCGGAAACTTGATGAAACTTAGAGAACGCGTGTTTGACAAAAAGCCTCTGGATTTCTATACTAGTAGTGAATAGTGTAGAAAGAAAGAGGCTTATTTATGATGGATATAAAGAAAGAACATTGGAGCCCACTGCTTCTCGACTGGTTTGCCGCCCATGGCCGGGACCTTCCCTGGCGCGACGAGTCGCCGCGGGATCCCTATAAAGTCTGGGTGTCGGAAATCATGCTGCAGCAGACGAAGGTCGAAACGGTCCGCCCCTATTATGACAGTTGGATGGAACATTTCCCGACTATTCCGGCCCTGGCGGCGGCTTCCCAGGATGAAGTCCTGCGTCAGTGGCAGGGCTTGGGCTATTACTCTCGGGCCCGCAATCTCCATGAAGCAGTCCAGGAAGTACAGGCCAAATACGGCGGTCATGTGCCGGAAAATAAAAAAGAAGTACAGTCTCTGAAGGGCGTTGGCGATTATACAGCCGGCGCTATTTTAAGCCTGGCTTATGGACAGAAAGAACCGGCTGTCGACGGCAACGTCCTGCGCATCTTTGCCCGCCTCTATGATATTGAAGAAAATATCTTGTCGACACCGGTCAAGAAGAAAGTCACAGCCCTCGTAGCAGAGCAACTTCCGGACGAAGCGCCTGGAGCCTTTAACGAAGCTCTCATGGACTTAGGGGCTATGATCTGCATCCCTAAGCATCCCCGCTGTCAGGACTGTCCTTTGGAAAAGCTCTGCCTGGCTCACCGGGCCGGGAAAGAAGGGGAGCTGCCCATTCGGCTGGTCAAGAAGAAATCGCCTGTCGAAGATATTACGGTCGTCGTCGTCCGTAACGGCTCTCAGTGGCTCGTCCATCGCCGTCCGCCAAAGGGCCTGCTGGCATCGATGTGGGAGTTCCCTAATGCCCAGGGAAAAGGGGAGGAAGGCCTGCATGCTGTCGGTCAGCTCTTGGCGCAGAAAGGACTGACCCTGGCTGCCGATGACCAGTCCATAGGCTCTCTGAAGAGCGTCTTTTCGCATAAGACCTGGCAGATGACGATTTATGAAGGTCGCATCACCCAGGGAAAACTCGAAGAAGAGGAGGATTGGCAGTGGATCGACTGTAAAGCTTATGCGTCCTTGCCCTGGGCCGGGCCGCATGGCAAGATTACTGCCATGGTATAATTGATGAAAGGGCTTTTTTTTATTAATTTCATGGTCATTACGTCCTGTATCTGCGTCGTCTCGGCCCTGTTATGGGATTATGTCGTCCGAACGGGCCATCGCTGGCTGCTGCTCCTGGTGGCCTTGCTGCTGGCTGTCTTGTCGGCCTTCGGCCTCTATCACTATGAAGACCTCTTTCCCGGCCTCGTCGCTTCTGGCTGGGATGGCTTATACGACCGCAAGGCCATGGCCGGCCTGATTTGGCTGTTGGCCTGTCTCCTGGCTTTTCCCTGCCTGGTCGTCGTTGCCATAGCCCGATTCTTCTGTCGTCCCAGGCGCCGCCGGCGACGGCGGCAGCGGCGGGCGTCCGGCGTGACACGGCGGGCTTTCCTCAAAGGCTTGGCCGCCCTGGTCCCGGCAGCGGCTCTGGCTACCAGCGGGGCCGGCAATCTCTTAGGCGAACGCGATTTAGACACGACGTATCATGTCTTGAAATACAAAAATCTGCCAGATTATCTCGACGGCTATAAAATCGGTCAGCTGTCAGACCTGCACATGGGGCTCTTCTTCAGTCCCCGGAGGCTGCAGGAAGCTTTGGATGCCGTAGCTGCCCAGGGCGTGAACCGTTTAGAAATCACAGGCGACTTCATTGATGAATTGGCCCTTTTGCCGAAAGCCAGGGCCATCCTTGAAGCCAATGTCCATCGCTTTCCCGACGGCATCGACTTTTGTTACGGCAACCATGAGTATTACCGCGATTTCAATGCCATCACGGCCATGCTCGAAGCGACGCCGGTGCGGGTACTGCGCAATTCCTCTTTTCAGGCCAGCCGTGGCTGCGGTCAGGGCTTGAAAGGGCGTAATGGCCGCGACGGCCGGTCTTTTTATATTGCGGCTGCTGATTATAGTTTTGCCAAAGGCGACGAGGCCTTTGCCAAAGAACGGGAACAGTACGTCCGGGAAACCCTGGCCAAAGTGCCGGAAGACGCTTTTGTCGTCCTGCTGGCCCACCATTCGGCCTTTATCGATGAGGGCTTTGCCCACCACATCCCCTTGACCTTATGCGGCCATACGCACGGTGCCCAGTTCGCGCCCATTGCGCCGCTGGTTTCGGCCTTGGGCTTCAAATACATCCGCGGCCTGTTCCAGAAAGGCGATTGCAAGGGCTATGTCAACCGCGGTACGGGCCACTGGCTGCCTTTCCGCGTCCTCTGTTCACGAGAAGCCAGTGTCTTTGAATTACGAAAACAAGCGTAAAGGATGAATACTCATTATGATGATCAATAAAGCAGTACTCCATATTTTTGATTTCAACACTAATGTCTGCGTGGTATCCCAGAAAGACCTCGATTTCAGCAGCGATGTCGTCTACGAATACGTCAGCAAACGGCTGAACCGCATCATCGGCGATGCCGCCCAGAAGACAGGCGTCTTCTATGCGACCAGTGCCTTTCAGATGAAGCTGCAGGCTCTGGCCGACGGGACGATGACCTTCGACGACCTGGCATCCCAGACGGCCCGTGAACTCTATCAGCTCCTGGCTCACTGCGACGAACCGGAATCGACGGACCTCCTGGTCATTGATTTCCAGGATGACGACGATGTCCGCAACGTAGGCATCCTCATGCTGGAAAACAAGACGGCCTATACCCATCAGATTCTCGACGACGAAGGGACGGTATACAACAAGCTCATCAAGCATTACGCCATCTTGCCCGGGACGGCGCAGAAAGCCGATGCCTATGCCCTCATCAGGCTGAGTGATTTTTCCATCCATTTCGTCGACAAGAAGCGGAAAATGGATGGCGAAGACGTCTATCTCCTGCCGGACAAGCTCTTGCAGTGTACGTCGGTCATTTCCAGCAAGGAAGCCGTGAAAGTCGTCAGCAAGATTGCCGAGAAAGTGGCTGAAGAACACGGAGCCAGTACGGTTGAAGCCTTGTCGAAGGCCAAGACCTATCTCGTAGAAAATGCTGAAACAGCCGATTCTTTTTCACCCCAGGACCTGGGCAGCGATGTCTTCGGCGATTCGCCAGTGCTGCAGCGGGAATTTGAAGAGCAAATCAAAGAAGCCAAACTGCCCGAGGCCGTGGCCATCGAAAAGGAATATGCCCAGAAAGCCGGCCGCAGCCATAAAATCAAGACCGATACGGGCATTGAAATTACCTTTCCCTCAGAATACATCGAAAATACCGATTTCATCCAGTTCATCAATAATCCCGACGGGACCTTGTCCATTGAATTGAAGAATATCGGAAAAATCGTCAACAAATAAGGAGGACTACTATGTCACGCAAAAATCGGCGCAAAAAAGCCAGCCATACTGCGGCTGTTCCGGAAGGGACGACGGCAGCGGCACAGCCTAAAAAGAAGAAGGGACCTGTCCACGGACTCGATACCCGTACCTGGGTCTTGTACCTCGTCGGCTTTGCCGCCCTGGCCTGGTCGTATTTCGTCTTGTTTACCCGCAACTGGTCGGACGCAGGTTTTGCCTTTACCGTCCTGGTTACGGTTCTCTGGCCCTGGTCTCTCTATAGGAACTGGAAGAAGGGCCCTAAAAAGAGGTAACGCTTATGGATATGTCTCATTACAATAAAGATTACGATACGTCTCATCCCTTTCACGTCGTCGCCCCGTATGAACCGATGGGCGATCAGCCCGAGGCCATCGCCTCCCTGGCGGAAGGCGTCCGTTCCGGCCAGTGGGCCCAGGTCCTCGTCGGGGCTACCGGTACCGGGAAGACCTTCACCATGGCCAAGCTCATCGAAGCCGTCCAGAAACCGACCTTGGTCATCGCTCACAACAAGACCTTGGCAGCCCAGTTGTGCAGCGAATTTAAATCCTTCTTTCCCGATAATGAAGTCGGCTACTTTGTCAGCTATTATGACTTCTATCAGCCTGAAGCCTATATTGCCTCGACGGATACGTATATCGAGAAAGATGCGTCCATCAACGATGAAATCGATAAATTGCGCCACTCGGCGACGATGAGTCTCTTTGAACGGCGCGATGTCATCATCGTCGCTTCCGTTTCCTGCATCTATGGCTTAGGTGACCCGGAAGATTACAGCGAACTCGTCGTATCCCTGCGCCTGGGGCAGGAAAAATCGCAGGAAGAGATCTTGCATAAGCTCGTCGATATCCAGTACAGCCGCAGCGACATGAACCTCGAACGCGGGACTTTCCGCGTCCACGGCGATACGATCGAAGTCTTTCCGGCGGCTTTCGACAACTCCGTCATCCGCATCGAAATGTTCGGCGACGAAATCGACCGCCTGACCGAAGTCGATGTCCTGACAGGCGAAGTCATTGCCGAACGCAAGCACGTCGCCATCTATCCGGCCAGCCATTATGTCACGACCAAGGACAAGATGGAACGGGCCTTGGGGACGATCCGCCAGGAACTGGACGAACGGCTGAAAGTGCTGAAAGACGGGGGCCACTTGCTGGAAGCACAGCGATTGGAACAGCGCACGCGCTACGATATGGAAATGATGGAAGAAATGGGCTATTGCTCAGGCATCGAAAACTATTCGCGCCATCTGGCCGGCCGCAAGCCCGGTCAGGCGCCGTATACGCTTCTCGATTATTTCCCCGATGATTTCCTCATCCTCGTCGACGAATCGCACGTCACCCTGCCCCAGCTGCGGGCCATGTATGCCGGTGACCGGTCGCGCAAAGAAAACCTCATCGAATACGGTTTCCGCCTGCCGTCGGCCTTGGACAACCGGCCTTTGAAATTTGAAGAATTTGTCGAACGCATCAATCAGATCGTCTACGTCAGCGCTACGCCAGGGCCCTATGAAATGGAAGTCCAGACCAATCTGGCCCAGCAGATCATCAGGCCGACGGGCCTGTTGGACCCGAACGTGGAAGTCCGTCCCATTGCCGGCCAGATGGATGACCTGTTGGGGGAAATCCGCCAGCGTACGGAAAAGGACGAACGCGTCCTGGTGACGACGCTGACCAAGAAGATGGCCGAAGATTTGACGGACTACCTGAAAGAAATGGGCGTCCGCGTGCGCTATCTCCATTCGGATATCGCTACCATCGAACGGGCCGACATCATCCGCGACCTGCGGGCCGGCGTCTTCGACGTCCTGGTCGGCATCAACCTCCTGCGCGAAGGCCTGGATATGCCGGAAGTCTCGCTGGTAGCCATCCTCGATGCCGATAAGGAAGGCTTCCTGCGGTCGGAAACGTCGCTCATTCAGACCATGGGCCGGGCAGCGCGGAACGTCAACGGCACGGTCATCATGTATGCCGACAAGATTACCGATTCCATGGCCAAGGCTATGGAAGAAACCCAGCGCCGCCGGGAAATCCAGGATGCTTATAATAAAAAACATCATATTACGCCGAAGTCGGTCAAAAAAGACGTCGTCGATCTCATCGAACTGACGAAAGTCGCTGAAGATGAAGCGGCCTATGGCAGCCAGAAAGGGAAGAAAGGCGGCAAGATGACCCGCGAAGCCCTGAATAAGGTCATCAAGACCATGACCTTACAGATGAAGGAAGCGTCGAAGAATCTGGAATTTGAAAAAGCGGCGGAACTGCGCGACCGCTTAGGGGAACTGCGCCAGCAGTTGGCCGACATGAGCCACGACGACACCCTGCCCAAAGACATGCAGGGGGCCGACATGCCCAAGCGCCGCTATCGCCGCAAGATCAAGCGGCCTGACGCGAAAAGAAAATAGTCATGTAAAGGTTTTTGTCGGCATACGCCATCCCTTTTATCCTATCGTTTGTCGTGGGTCGTTCATCGTTTACCGTGATGGATTAAATTTTTGAACATTTCCGTTGTAGGGGTCGCCGTGTGGGCGACCCGCTAAGTCCGACATGTTTTATATAATATTGAGTATAGGAGCATCATGGAAGATAAATATATTGTCATTAAAGGTGCGCGTCAGCACAATTTAAAGAACATCGATGTCAAGATTCCCCGGGACAAGCTCGTCGTCTTTACGGGCCTGTCCGGTTCGGGCAAGTCGTCCCTGGCTTTTGATACGATTTACGCCGAAGGCCAGCGTCGCTATGTCGAATCTCTGTCGGCCTATGCCCGGCAGTTCCTGGGCCAGATGGATAAGCCCGATGTCGATTACATTGAAGGCCTGTCGCCGGCTATTTCCATCGACCAGAAGACGACGAGCCGCAATCCCCGGTCGACCGTCGGGACGGTTACGGAAATCTACGATTACCTGCGCCTGCTCTATGCCCGCGTCGGCGAAGCGTATTGCCCGAAATGCGGCAAGCCCATCCGCCAGCAGACTATCGAGCAGATGGCCGATGCTGTCATGGCCCTCGGCGAAGGCGAAAAGGTCATGGTCATGGCCCCTGTCGTCGACGGCCGCAAGGGGACCCATCAGAAACTCCTGGCCAAATTGGTCAAGGACGGCTATGTCCGCGTCCGCGTCGACGGCGAAGTCTACCTTTTGTCCGACGATATTCCCTTGGATAAGAACAAGAAGCATACCATTGACGTCATCATCGACCGCCTGGTCATCAAGGACAGCATCTTGACGCGCCTGACTGATTCTTTGGAAACGGCGGCTAAACTGGCCGATGGCATCGTCCACATTTTCCGCATGGCTACGAAAGAAGTCCTGACTTTCAGTCAGCATTTCGCCTGCCCGGACTGCCACGTCAGCCTGCCGGAAATCGAACCGCATCTCTTTTCTTTCAACAGTCCCTTCGGGGCCTGCCCGGCCTGCTCCGGTATCGGCAGTACCATGGAAGTCGATGCCCGCCTCGTTTTGCCGGACCGCAAGAAATCCTTTGCCGACGGCGCTGTAGCGGCTCTCAGCAGTAATCCCGATTCGTGGTTCATGCGCCAGCTCGGCGGTCTCCTGCGGCCTTATGGCTTTACCCTGGATAATTGTTACGACGACTTGCCGGAAGAACTGCAGGAAAAACTCATGGACGGTTCTGACGACCTGTGCGTCTTTGAATATGAGAACCTGCGCGGCCAGGTAAAGCAGTTCTCGACGACTTTTGAAGGCGTCCTGCCCATGGTCCGCCGCCGCTACCGCGAGGCTTCATCGGATATGATGCGCGACCAGTTCGGACAATTCATGACCGTCAAGCCCTGTTCGACCTGCCATGGCACGCGCCTGCGCCACGAAGCGCTGGCCATCAAGATAGGCGGCTTGAACATCGCTGAATTGACGGATTTGCCTGTCAGCGATATGATTCCCTTCTTCGATAGCTTGAAATTGACGGAAAAGCAGCAGCTCATTGGCAAACAGATTTTCAAGGAAATCAAGGCCCGCCTGAATTTCCTGCAGACCGTCGGCCTCGATTATCTCACTCTGTCGCGGACGGCCGGGACCCTGTCTGGCGGCGAAGCCCAGCGAATCCGCCTGGCGACCCAGATCGGTTCGGGCCTGGTCGGCGTCCTCTACATCCTGGACGAACCGTCTATCGGCCTGCATCAGCGGGATAACGACAAGCTCCTGGAAGCCCTCAAGCGCCTGCGCGACCTGGGCAATACACTCATCGTCGTCGAACACGACGAAGATACCATGCGGGCTGCCGATTATATCGTCGATATCGGTCCGGCTGCAGGGGAACACGGAGGCACCATCGTCGCCCAAGGGTCGGCCGAAGATATCATGGCTTGCTCTCAGTCACTGACGGGCCAGTACCTGAAGGGAACCAAGTACATTCCCGTCCCGGAAGTACGGCGGCTGGGGAGTGGGAGCTTTTTGGAAATCATCGGCGCAGCCGAACACAATTTAAAACATATAAACGTGTCCATCCCCATCGGGACCCTGACTGTCGTTACAGGCGTATCCGGGTCGGGTAAGTCGACCTTGGTCAATGAAATCCTGTACAAGGGCATGGCTGAGGCCGTTTACGGAACGCCGCACCGGCCGGGCAAGTTCAAGGCCTTGAAAGGCGTCGAATACATCGATAAGATCATCAACATCGACCAGTCGCCTATTGGTCGGACGCCGCGGTCCAATCCGGCCACGTATACGGGCGTCTTCGATGCCATCCGCCAGCTCTACAGCCAGACGGCAGAAGCCAAGGTGCGCGGCTACAAAGCCGGCCGGTTCAGCTTCAATATCAAAGGCGGCCGCTGTGAAGCCTGCAAGGGTGACGGCATCATCCGCATCGAAATGAATTTCCTGCCCGATGTCTACGTTCCCTGCGAAGTCTGCCACGGTGCCCGCTATAACCGGGAAACGCTGGAAGTCAAATACAAGGGCAAGAATATTTCCGACGTCCTCAACATGACCGTTGACGACGCCTGCCAGTTCTTTGAAAATATCCCGCGCATCGTCAATAAGTTGAAGACACTGCAGCAGGTCGGCCTGGGCTACATCCGCCTGGGCCAGCCGGCGACGACCTTATCCGGTGGTGAAGCCCAGCGGGTCAAACTGGCGACGGAACTGTCCAAGCGCAGTACCGGCCGGACCCTGTATATCCTCGACGAACCGACGACGGGCCTGCACACGGCGGACATCCACAAGCTCATGGACGTCTTGCAGATGCTCGTCGACGGCGGCGATACCGTCGTCGTCATCGAACACAATCTGGACGTCATCAAGACGGCAGACTATCTCATCGACCTCGGTCCCGAAGGTGGTGCCGGCGGCGGGACCGTCGTCGCCACGGGAACGCCGGAAGAAATCTGCCAGGTACCGGCTTCGTATACGGGAAAATTCCTCAAGCCCGTCCTGGAACGCACCAAGGCCCTCATGGCCGGCGAGAAGGGAGAATAAGCCATGGCTGTCAGCGAAGCCGTCCGGGAAAAGGTCCGTAACCTGCCGACCCAGCCCGGCGTCTATCTCTGGAAAGATGAGAAGGGGAAAATCATTTACGTCGGCAAAGCCGTCAATCTGCGCAACCGCGTGACCAGCTATGTCCGCCACGATGCCAACAGGACGCCGAAAGTAGCGGCCATGGTCAGCCATGCTGTGGACTTGGAAACGATAGTCGTCGCTACGGAAATGGAAGCCCTCATCCTGGAAAATACGCTCATCAAGAAATACCATCCCCACTACAACATCATGCTCCGCGACGACAAGACCTATCCCTATATCAAGGTCACCGTCCAGGAAGATTACCCGCGCATCTTTATGACCCGCCGCGTCAGCCGCGACGGTGCCCGCTATTTTGGCCCCTTTGCCGATTCGACAGCCGTCCACCGCGTCCTGAAGCTCATGCAGCGGGCCTACCACATCCGGTCGTGCCGGACCATGCCGACGGACCGGCCATGTTTGCAGTACCATTTGCATCACTGCGATGCGCCCTGCGTCCACTATATCACCAAAGGGGATTATGGGGTCCTGGTCCGCCAGGCCCTGGATATCCTCGAAGGCCGGGACAGCGGCGTTTCCCAGGCGCTGCAGCAGAAGATGGAAGAGGCTGCGGAGGCCATGGAATTTGAAAAGGCTGCCATGTACCGTGACCAGATCAAGGCCATTGCCGTCATCCAGGAACAGCAGAACATCGTCAATACGGCCGGCGGCGATATGGACGTCATCGGCCTGGCCCGTCAGGCCGGGCAGACATGCGTCCAGATCTATACGGTCCGCATGGGCAAGCTCATGGGAAGGGAAACGTTTTCCCTGGACAACGGCAGCGATGACGATGTGCCGTCCCTGATGGAAGCCGTCGTTGACCAGTATTATGGCGACGGGACTTTCATCCCGGCAGAAATCGTCGTGCCAGGCCTGGAAGACCGGGAAGGCTGCGAACGCCGCCTGAGCCAGCAGAAAGGGAAGAAAGTCACTGTCGTCATCCCGCAACGGGGGACGAAGAAACAACTCCTGGACATGGCTGCTGAAAATGCAGCCGGCCTTTTGGAACAGAAACGGCTGCAGTGGCAGCACGACGTGGACAAGACGACCGGTGCCGTCGAAGGCCTGGCGCGGATCCTCAACCTGCCCTGCCTGCCGGAACGCATGGAGTGCTTCGATATTTCCCATACCCAGGGCATCGAGACCGTCGCTTCCATGGTCGTCTTCGAGCATGGTCAGCCGGCTAAGAAGGAGTATCGCCGCTTTAAGCTGAAGACCGTCCAGGGCAAGCCTGATGACTTCAAGTCCATGGCGGAAATCATGGAACGGCGCTATGGTGAAAAGGATTGGCCCGTACCGGACCTGATCATCATCGACGGCGGCAAAGGCCAGCTCCATGCGGCCCTGCCCGTCATCCGCCAGGCCGGCTGCGAAGCGCCGGTCATCAGTCTGGCCAAGCGCATCGAAGAAGTTTTCGTCGAAGGCCGCAGCGATTCTATCATCCTCAGTCACCACACGCCGGAACTGCAGCTGTTGCAGGCCATCCGTGACGAAGCTCATCGCTTTGCCATTACCTATCACCGTCATTTGCGGGGCAAGCGCAGCCTCGTGTCCATCCTGGACCACGTCGAAGGCATCGGACCCAAACGGCGTAAGGCCTTGTGGACGGCCTTCAAGACCTTAGGCGACATGAAAGCGGCGTCCATCGAGGAACTGGCTGCCGTGCCGGGCATGAACCGCCAGGCTGCCGAAAATGTTTATTATTTCTTCCGCCTGGGAACTGATGAAAAGCGGAAAATGACCCAATAAATATGGTATAATAAAAAGAAATGAAAGAGGAGGGATTATATGAAGAAAAAAGTCCTTACCATTTTATGTGGCGCCTGGCTCATGGGGGCCGTCGCCATGGCTGCTTCGCCAGCCCTTATCCAGGATGCGCCGAAAGCCGTCTATACCCATAGCGATGGCAGCGTCCTCAGTATCCAGTACCCGGCCATTACCATGACCAACAACGCCGGAGCGGCCCAATTGATAGCCCAGTATTTTACCGATGAACAGCAGCAGGCCAAGACCTTTTTCGACCAGCAGGGCGATAAGGGCATCAAATTGACGGAAGAAAAGACGTACACCGTCACCTTGAACGATGGCAAGTATTTGTCCTTCCTCGATGAAGGCTATCTCTATTTCGACAGAGCCGCTCATCCGACGAGCTGGAAGACCGGCGTCGTCTTCGATGTAGCGACGGGCAAGCGGATCACCAACTGGCGGGATTTGGTCAAACCGGGTGATGAAAAGTATTTCACCCTGCAGAAAATCACGAATAAGCTGACTTTGAGCGGCCACGTCCTGTCGTCATATTTCAATGGATTGACGGAAGATCCGAAGAATTTCTACCTCGACAAGAGCCGCAATATCCACTTCGTCTTCGGCCAGTATGAGGTAGCTCCGTACTCGTCGGGCATCATCGATATCAATATGGGAAGACAGGCAAAATAAGTCGTAAAATAATCTTGCTTTTTTTTGCCCAATATGATATCATAAACATGTCAAAAATAATTAATAAGAATTATTCGTTAATACGTTGATTCAGGAGGAAAAGAACATGGATAAGTACGAATGCAGCATTTGCGGTTATATTTATGATGAAGCTGAAGGCGACGCAGACAACGGCGTTGCAGCTGGCACGAAATTCGCTGATCTCCCGGCAGATTGGGTATGTCCGACCTGCGGCGCAGACAAAGACGCTTTCGTAAAAATGGACTAATCAGTTTGTAGTATAGAGTTTGTAGTTTGTAGAAGATGGTTTTAAATTTTTAACCATCCACTAGCCACTAGCTGCTAACTACTCCAAAAGAGGCTGTCTCAATGAGACAGCCTCTTTTTATTGACAATCTTCCGGAAGCACGATACAATGATTACTGTTAGACATAAATATTCGTCATGTTTCACATGATTTTGCAGGGGGTGCTTCTGTGAATTTAAAATATGTCAAAGGCAGTTACATGGATGAAATCATGTACGAAGGCCGGCCTGTCCTGTTCACTCTCGATGGCCTCGATGAAGGCCATGAAGAGGAAGCGCAGCAGTACGGCGAAGAAGTTTGGAACTGGGTTTTGGCGCATCGCTCCCGTGTCATCGCTCACGCGCCGCTGATTGCGAATTTCAAGAACAAGAAATGGCGTTCTGACGGCGAACCGGAAGTGACAGCAGAGGAAATCCGCAGTTATTTAAGTCGCATCACTTCGATTTATGCCACTTATAAGAAAGGCTTCGACGTATTCTTCGATACCAATGACGTATTCGATGAACGATCCATCGTCATCAGCATGGGCAAGAATTTCTTCTTTGAAGGCTTCAAACTCTTGTAATCCTGTCATATTGTAGAATCACTGAGAATGTGGTAAAATAAGGAATAATCATTGATAGAGAGGTGAATATCATGGCAAAACACATCATTACGATCAACACGGAATCGATCCAGAAGACGGCACAGCACGCTGGCTGCAGCGAATGTCAGACGTCCTGCCAGTCCGCTTGCAAAACTTCTTGCACCGTTGGCAATCAGATCTGCACAAAATAAGTTACGTGAAGGAAAAGGGGCGTCGCTCGCGCGGCACCCCCTTCTTTTTGTATGGAGGAAACATTATTCATGGCTGAAATTAAACCAATGATTCATAAATACTGTCAGAACGGCACTTACATGCTCCTCGACGTCAACAGCGGCATCATCAACGTCATCGACAAGATGACCTACGATGTCCTCGACGTCTATGACGGTACCAATAAAGAAGCTGTCTATCAGGCTTTTGCCGGGACTTATGACAAAAAGGATTTAGATGAAACCCTGGGGGAATTGGACGGGCTCATCGAAAAGGAAATGCTCTTCGCACCGATGACGGAAAACTTCAAGGTCGTTGCCGAAGAAGAACCGGTCATCAAGTCCTTGTGCCTGAACATTGCGCACGACTGCAACCTGCGCTGTAAGTACTGCTTTGCCTCTCAGGGCGATTATGATACGCATAAGCGGGAACTCATGAGCTTCGACGTAGCTAAACACGCCGTCGATCTGCTCATCAAGAGCACCGAAGGCAAACGCCAGCACTGCGAAATCGACTTCTTCGGCGGCGAACCGCTGATGAACTTCGGCGTCGTCAAGCAGACCATCGAATACATCCGGGAACAGGAAAAGATCCACGATAAAGTCTTCAAACTGTCCCTGACGACGAACGGCATGCTTCTCGACCCAGCGAAAGTCAAGTATTTGACGGATAACCACATCAGCCTCATCCTCAGCCTCGACGGCCGTCCGGAAGTCCACGACCGCATGCGCCCCGACGCCGGTGGCCACGGCTCCTATAAGACCTGTGCGGACAATCAGGTCTATGCTGCCAAGCATCGCAATGGTGAAGAATATTACGTCCGCGGGACGTATACAAAATACAACCTCGATTTTACCAAAGACGTAGAACACATGGCCGACCTCGGCTTTGAAGGCCTGTCCATGGAACCTGTCGTCGGTGACGATCTGTCCTATGCCATTACGGACGACGATTTGCCCCGCATTTACGAAGAATATGACCGCCTGGCTGATTTCTACTTGAAGCGTATGGATGAAGGCCGTCCTTTCATTTACTATCATTTCATCATGGATCTCTACCGCGGTCCCTGTATCGCCAAGCGCCTGCGCGGCTGCGGTGCCGGTCATGAATACATGTGTGTCGTCCCCAACGGCGATATCTATCCGTGCCATCAGTTCGTCGGCCAGGACGACTACGTCATCGGCAATGTCTATGACGGCGTGACCAATACGGAACTGCCGCCGCTCTTCCGCGACATGCACGTCCTCAACAAGCCCATCTGCTGCGACTGCTGGGCCAAGTTCTTCTGCAGCGGCGGCTGCCATGCCAACAATATCAAGTACGGTGGCAATATCCAGACGCCGTATGAACTGAGCTGCAAGATCCAGAAGAAACGCATCGAATGTGCCATGTACATCCAGGCTGTCCTGGCCATGCGCGGCCAGAAAGCCCGCCTCTTCGGCGATCCCGAAGAAAAATGTGAAGGATGCGGCGCCTGTGAATAAGCTGACGAAACTCATGAAGCTCAAGGTCTTCTTGTGGATCGTCGTCTATGCCTATCTGTTTTATGCCATTGCCGTCGATGGCCCGTCGGCAGGTCTCTTAGGCCTGCTGGCGGCGGCTGTCGTCGTCTGTGTCATGCAGATTTGGATGCATAGCAAGGCACGGACCCGGTGGATGCATAATAAATTTGATAAAAAATAACCAGAAACGCTACTAAATAGGTTGACTTTATGGCGTTTATGGAGTACATTAAGAACAGTCCAGTAAGTGTATCTAAATAGTACACTTTATCAATACAGAAATTTGCGTTTTATCCTGGCAGACAGGGTGGAAGAAAACGCATAACTTTTATAGGAGTGATACTGATGAGTGAATTATTACGAGTAGAAGGCTTGCATATCGCTGTCGAAGGCAAAGAAATCCTCAAAGGCCTCGACCTGACGATCAACACAGGCGAAACACATGTCATCATGGGTTCCAACGGCGCCGGCAAATCGACGCTGTTCAATGCCATCATGGGCAACCCGAAATATGTCGTCACAGCCGGCAAGATCTTCTTTGAAGGAAAGGATATTACGGACGCTCCCGTCAACGAACGCGCCAAAGCAGGCATCTTCATGGCCTTCCAGCAGCCCATCGCTGTCCAGGGCATTTCCGTTGAAAACTTCATCCGTAACGCCAAGAGCACTGTATCGGGCCAGCAGCAGCGCATCATGCCGTTCCGCAAGAAGCTCCACGCTCAGATGGAACAGCTGAAAATGGATAAATCCTATGCCGAACGCTATGTCAACGATGGTTTCTCCGGCGGCGAACGGAAAAAGACGGAAATCCTCCAGATGTGCATGCTCGAACCGAAACTGACCATGCTCGATGAAATCGACTCGGGCCTCGACGTCGATGCTGTCCGCATCGTATCGGAAACGGTATCGAAGTACCACAATGAAAATAATTCTATCCTGGTCATTACCCACCACAGTGAAATTTTACAGCACTTGAAACCTGATTTCGTTCATATCCTCATCGACGGCAAGATCGTCAAGACCGGCGATGCATCGCTCATCCAGGCTATTGAAGCCAACGGCTACGACGCATACAAAGGATAGTAGGAGGTACAGCTATGGCTGATAACAAAGAAAAACTTGTCGAACAGGAAAAAGAAAAACTGGCAGAAGAACGCCAGAAAATCGATACCTTTGCTGATTTCGGCAATATGTATAATTTTAAGAAAGATTTCACCTATTCCTATAAGACCGATGCCGGCCTGACGGAAGATATCGTCCGCGAAATTTCCGAAAAGAAACACGAACCGGAATGGATGCTCAATTTCCGCCTCAAATCGCTGGACATCTTCAACCATATGGACTATCCTGATTGGGGTCCGGATATCAGCGAACTCGATATGGATAACATCGTCACCTACGTCCGCCCGAACGCTCAGATGAAAGCTGACTGGAACGACGTACCGGATGACATCAAAGATACCTTCGACCGCCTGGGGATCCCGGAAGCCGAAAAGACATCCCTCGCCGGCGTCGGCGCCCAGTACGACTCGGAAGTCGTCTATCACAGCATCCAGGACGAACTGGTCCAGCAGGGCGTCGTCTACACCGACTTCGATACGGCCCTTGAAAAATATGAAGACATCGTCAAGGCCCACTTCATGAAGCTCGTCCCGCCGACGGATCACAAGTTCGCCGCCCTTCACGGTGCCGTCTGGTCCGGTGGCTCCTTCGTCTATGTACCGGCCGGCGTCGACGTCTCCATCCCGCTGCAGAGCTATTTCCGTCTCAATGCACCGGGTGCAGGCCAGTTCGAACATACCATGATCATCGTCGAAAAGGGAGCCAAGGTCCACTTCATCGAAGGCTGTTCGGCGCCGAAATACAATGTCGCCAACCTTCATGCGGGCTGCGTTGAATTGTTCATCGGTGACGATGCATCCCTGACCTATTCGACCATCGAAAACTGGTCCAAGAATATGTACAACCTCAATACCAAACGGGCCATCGTCGGCAAGAACGGCACTATCAACTGGGTCACCGGTTCCTTCGGCTCCCACACGTCGTGCCTCTATCCCATGAGTATCCTCCAGGGCGAAGGCGCTCATTGCGAATTTACCGGCGTCACCTTTGCCGGCAAGGGCCAGTACCTCGATACGGGCTCGAAAGTCGTCCACAATGCGCCGAATACGACGAGCAACATCAACTCCAAATCCATCAGCAAGAGCGGCGGCGTCTGCATCTATCGCGGCAGTGTCGTCATCAATCCGCCGGCTGACGGTGCCAAAGCCAACGTCAGCTGCGAATCGCTCATGCTCGACGAAGAATCGCAGTCCGATACGATTCCGGCTATCGTCGTCAAGAACGACAATATCGACCTCGGCCATGAAGCTTCCATCGGCCGCATTTCCGATGATGCTATCTTCTACCTCATGAGCCGCGGCCTCAGCGAAGATGAAGCGCGGGCTATGCTCGTCCGGGGCTTCGTCGAACCGGTATCCAAGGCCCTGCCTCTGGAATATGCCGTCGAAATGAACAACCTGATCAATCTCGAACTCAAAGGTTCGTTGAAATAGGGGAGGAGGAACATCATGGCAGTAAAGACAGAAAAAATCCAGTACAACCAACTCCCGCGTCCGACCTTCCGCTGGATGAAGGTCAATCACTTGGAATTGGACCCCTTGAAAGCCCAGGCTCTCCCGGCTTACACGCCGGAAGAACGTCACGATGGCGAAGCAGCCGTCGCTTTCTATGAAGGCAACCAGATTGTAGGCCTCAATAATTTCCAGGGTTCCAATGCGGAAGAACTTCAAAAAGCACTGAACCAGGCCAATTCCGGCTGCGCCGTCAGCGTCGGCGAAAACCAGAAAGGGTCGGTCCATCTCAAATACAGCCTCAGCGCCGATATGCCTCAGCTCACGGCACAGCTCAAAATCGAAGCGGCTGCCCACAGCGACTTGACCGTTTATCTGGAATTTGACGGCGATGCCGAAGACGGTTCCGTCAATTTCCTGACCTTCGTCAAGACCGGCGAAGGCGCTCACGTCAAAATCAGCAAGGTCCAGCTCAACGGCGAACACGTCCGCCACGTCGAACACCGCTATGGCGATGCCGGCAAAGAAAGCACCATCGACTACGTCAGTGCCGAATTGGGCGGCAAAGCAGCCATTGTCTACTATAAGACAGACCTCATGCAGGATGAAAGTAATTTCAACAGCCAGGCCATGTACCTCGGCCATGACGACCAGATCGTCGACTTCTCTTACTGGGTTCCGACACAGGGCGTCAAGACCAATACGGATATCCTGACGACAGGCGCTCTCCTCGACACGTCGAAGAAATTCTTCCGCGGTACCATCGACTTCCTCCGCGGCGGCAAGAAGGCTGTCGGCTCCGAATCGGATACGTGCATCCTGCTCAGTCCGAAGGTCCATTCCATTTCCGTACCGCTCCTCCTCTGCAAAGAAGATGACGTCGTCGGGAATCACGCTTCCAGTGCCGGCCAGATCGATAAAGACAAGCTCTTCTACCTCATGAGCCGCGGCTTCAACGAAAGCGGTGCCCAGCTGATCATCGTCGAATCGAACATCCGCCCGGTCATCGATGCTTTGGGCGATAAAGATTTAGAAAATAGAGCGCTCCAGGCTGTCCGTGAAAAGATGCAGTTCTGCCGCAAGAAAGGTGATTGTCATGCTAAATGTACGCAAAGATTTCCCCATCTTGACTAAAGTCCATAATGGACATCAGATCGTTTACTTTGATAATGCTGCGACGACGCAGAAACCGTACCAGGTCATCCACGCCATCGTAGACCTCCTGGAACACCACAACGGCAATCCCCATCGCGGCGCCCACGTCCTCAGCATCGAAGCCGGTGAATTGTACGACGAAGCCCGCGAAGCAGTCCGTAAATTCATCAATGCCGCTTCGACGGAAGAAGTCATCTTCGTCCGCAATACGACAGAAGCGCTGAACCTCGTAGCCCGCAGCTATGCAGAACCGTGCCTGAAGAAGGGCGATAAGATCGTCATTCCCATTTCGGAACATCATTCCGACCTGGTCACGTGGCAGCGCGTCTGCCAGAAGACCGGGGCTGAACTCGATTACATGTACCTCGACGAAGAAGGCCACTTCACCGAAGAAGACCTGGCCAAGATCGACGACAAGACGAAAATCGTCGCCTTTGCCGCCGTCAGCAACGTCTTCGGCATGAAACGCCCGGTCAAGGAAATCGTCGCCAAAGCCCATGCTGTCGGTGCCATTGCCATCGTCGACGGCGCGCAGTCGACGCCGCATATGAAGACCGACGTCCAGGATATGGACTGCGACTTCTTCGCTTTCTCCGGCCACAAGATGTGCGGCTCTGCCAGCACTGGCGTCCTCTACGGCAAGAAAGCCATTTTGGAAGGCATGGAACCGTTCCTCCTCGGCGGCGATATGATTGAATACGTCAAAGAACAGTCGACGACGTTCAACGAACTTCCCTTTAAATTTGAAGCAGGTTCCCAGAACGTCGAAGGCGCCGTTGCCCTGCACGCTGCTATCGACTATCTGGAAGATTTGGGCATGGACAATATCGAAGCCCATGAAGAAGAACTGACCCGCCACTGCCTGGAAGGGATGAAGAGGATTCCCCATATCCACATCATCGGCAGCACGGATCCGGCTGAAAAGACTGGCGTCATCACCTTCACCATCGACGGCGTCCATCCTCATGACGCAGCGACCATCCTGGACAGCTTCGGCATCGCCATCCGTTCAGGCCACCACTGCGCTCAGCCTTTAGGTGCTCATTTGGGCGTAGAAGCTTCCAACCGTGCCAGCTTCTATATCTACAATACCCTGGAAGAAGTCGATTACTTCCTGGAAAAACTGCCCCTCGTCCGCAAGCAGATGGGTTTTAAAGACTAAGGAGATAGAGAGTCATGGAAAATATGAACGAATTGTATTCCGACATCATCTTGGAACACAATCAGTGTCAGGAAAACAAACATCCCCTGGAAGATGCCAACCTCAGCGAACACGGCCATAACCCCAGCTGTGGTGATGACATCACCCTCCAGGCCGACATCCAGGACGGCGTCATCAAAGACGCCGCCTATACCGGCCACGGCTGTGCCATCAGCCAGGCTTCGGCGGACATCATGATCGACCTCATCAAGGGCAAGACCGTCAAAGAAGCCCTGCGCCTGGTCGACCTCTTCCTGGATATGATCAAACGGGAAGTCACAGATGATGACAAGTTGGAAGAACTGGAAGATGCCATCGCTCTGAAGAACATCTCCAACATGCCGGCCCGCGTAAAATGCGCCGTTCTGGCATGGCATACCCTGAAAGATGCCCTGGAACGGGAAGAAAAGTAGGAGATATTCGCCAGCGTCCCGTTTGTGGGAATCCCGTAAATCAAAAGAGGCTGTTGCATTAAGCACATGTTTTTGCTTAATGCAACAGCCTCTTTTGCGTGTACAGAGATTCAGGCGGGCCGCCTTTCAGGACGGCCCCTACGATGCAGCCAACAGGCCACTAGCCACGAATCACTAGCCACTGATTTTTTCATCCACATTCCCCTTGAACTGTAGAACGATGAAAATGACCAGAGCGATGACAAAGGCGATGACGCTGGTCATCTGAGCCGATTTCAAGCCTAATGTCAGGTTGACGTAGTCGCCGCGGAGAAATTCCAGGAAGAACCGTTCGACGGCGTAGAGCATGACATACAGGCAGAAGACCTGGCCCTTCTTGTGGGGGAAGCAGCTGTAGAGGAGCAGGGCGACGAAGACTAATACGTCGGCCTGGCCTTCCCAGATTTCGGCCGGCCACAAGGGCTGACTGCCGTAGGTGTGATAAGCCAGCGTCGTGTCGGGATAGACGATGCCGAAGTCACCGCCTGTAGGATGGCCGAAGGCGTCGCCGTTCATGAGATTGGCCATGCGGCCGATGGACTGGCCCAGGATGATAGCCGGTGCCAGCAGGTCGGCAAAGGCCCAGGTGTCGATGTGATGGTATTTGGTATACACGATGCCGGCGACGGCGCCGAAGAGCAGGCCGCCCTGGATGGCCATGCCGCCCTGCCAGACGTAGGGAATTTCTGCCAGGTGGTTGTGGTAGTACGGCCAGTCGAAGAAGAAGACGTCCCACAGCCGGCCGCCGACGATGCCTGACAGGCCGCAGTACATGGTGAAATCAAAGATGTGGACGTGCCAGCCCCGGCCGTCGTGCTTCATGATATAGTAAGCCGTGATACCGGCAGAGACGATGCCTAGCATGAACAACAGCCCGTAAGCCCGGATCGGGAAAGAACCGATAAAAAATAGATATTGATGCAATATAAAACACCCCTTTGTTGTGGTATAATGAAACAATGTGAACAGAACCTGAATAGGTTCACGGTTACCATAGAATTATACAGGATTGAAGATTTTTTTCCAATCCTCATGAGGAGCAAATGACGATGAAATACAACCATGTTATGCGGACGTCCTGCCTGGCCGCCTTGATCTGTCTGTCCCTGAGCGCTGTTTCCTTGGCCAATGGCCCGGTCACCGACAGTGCCAAGGCCTCGGACCCGGCTTTCAGCGTGCCTGTCGTGTCCAATCCGATTCCCAATGAAGCCATCAAAGATTTAGAAATCGTCGAAGACCAGGGCCGCTGGCTCGTTTCGGATAAAGCGCTGGAACAATACGGCATCCGCGAAGCCGACCACGCCAAGGGGACGTACTGGTTCCGCCTGCCGAAGGCCCGGAACGGTTCGACGGCCTGGCAGAATGAAAATGTACAGCTGACCTTGCCGGGACGGGCTGTCAGCGGCGGCCGGACCATCAATATCCGCCATGTCCGCCGTCCACTGGGCATCAGCTATGTCCTGGGCAACGGGACGACAGAAAAGAACGAACTCCTGCCGCCGTCCCAGCCCGTCCATACGGTACCGGAACTCCGCGAGGTGCAGGATGCGGCCCCGGCAGCAGTGAAAG
>ENA-UEQE01000002-UEQE01000002.1-human-gut-metagenome-genome-assembly--contig:-NODE-2-length-160610-cov-19.089053_pt1 | contig 160610 bp, 130 predicted proteins | sample MGYA00242934_ERZ507935 | MGnify/ENA primary metagenome ERZ507935 (study PRJEB26167, sample SAMN06115423) | human gut metagenome | host: Homo sapiens | place: China:Anhui | collected 2015-03-30... | reverse complement strand
GCCTCATCCATCATGTTACCGACCGCAAAGGCCATGACCGGCGCTACGCTATCGACCCGACGAAAATCCATGAAGAACTGGGCTGGCTGCCGGAAACAAAATTTGCCGACGGCATCAAAAAGACCATCCAGTGGTACTTGGACCATGAAGACTGGTGGCAGCCCATCATTTCCGGCGAATACCAGCAGTATTACCAGAAGATGTATGGAAGCCGGGGGTAAGCTGTAGGGGCCGTCCCAAAGCCTTTCCAGCCCGTCAGGTGCCGACCAACGGAAGGCGCAAGACGGTTGCTGGAACGGGCAGCAGAGGATGGGCGGTCCGCTGCGAACCGTTGGAGATATGCCAGACACGTATGACATAAAAAAACATGCATGAAGGGAGAACGAATCCTATGAAGGTTTTGGTAACGGGTGTGAATGGCCAGTTGGGTCATGATGTGATGAATGAATTGATCCGTCGCGGTCATATAGCGGTGGGCAGTGGTTCGAAGGCGGTGTACAGTGGTATGGCTGATGGGACGGCAGTGACGACGGCGCCGTATGTGTCTTTGGATATTACCGATGCTGATGCCGTACGGCGGGTCATTACGGACGTGCAGCCCGATGCAGTCATCCACTGTGCGGCTTGGACGGCTGTCGATTTGGCCGAAGATGATGACAAAGTGGCTCAGGTCCGGGCTGTCAATGCCGGCGGGACGCAGCATATTGCCGATGTCTGCAAAGAACTGGATTGCAAGATGCTCTATCTCAGTACGGATTATGTGTTCAACGGTCAGGGGACGGAGCCGTGGCAGCCGGATTGTAAGGATTACCAGCCCCTCAATGTCTATGGTCAGACGAAGCTGGAAGGGGAATTGGCTGTATCACAGACGCTGAAAAAATATTTCATCGTCCGCATTGCCTGGGTATTCGGTCAGAATGGCAAGAATTTCGTCAAAACCATGCTCAATGTCGGCAAGACTCATGATACGGTCCGCGTCGTCAATGACCAGATTGGGACGCCGACGTATACTTTTGATTTGGCCCGGCTGTTGGTGGATATGATCGAAAGCGATAAATACGGTTATTACCATGCGACCAATGAAGGCGGGTATATTTCTTGGTATGATTTTACCTGTGAAATCTATCGCCAAGCCGGCTATACGACGAAAGTCATTCCTGTCACGACAGAAGAATACGGCCTGTCCAAAGCGAAACGTCCTTCCAATTCCCGATTGGATAAAAGCAAACTCGTTGCCAACGGCTTCCGGCCTTTGCCCGATTGGAAAGATGCCTTGAAGAGGTATTTGGAAAATTTAGTGTCTCGTGGCTAGTGGCTCGTTATGGACTCAGATGCCGCTGTGCGGCGATGGATTCAAAGTGACAACGACGCTTCGGGATAACCCTTAGCGCGTAGCGGGCCGCCAGCCTCTGCTGTCCGTTTTGGCAGCCGTCCTGCGCCTCCCGTTGGTCGTCACTTGACGGGCCCAAAAAGGCTTACAGGACGTCCCCTACGGATGCCGTTGCGCGGCAACATTTCATAATTGTATTACGACCGTGTGCTACTCGTCATAAATTCCGGCCATGCCCAGGATTCACGCGGGACGCCTTATCAGGACGTCCCCTACGAAATCGCATGCAGGCGATAAAAAAATTATGCGGCTGCAGCCGCATCTGTAGGGGCCGTCCCAAAGGGCGGCCCGCTGTGAACAGGTGGAAATTATGCCTCGTTCTTCCGAACGGGCGCCCCACGTGGTCGCCCCTACAGTTGTTGGGGACTGTCAATTCCCAGGAGTCGTGGCGGGCCGCCTGCGGTCCTGTGGACCGTAAAAAAATACAAGACTCCGATTTGCGGCTTGCGTTTAACTAAATATGTTATAATAAAGGAAACATGCATGAAGGGAGATAACTATTAATGAGTCAGATAAAGGTTGAAAAGAATGTGGGCGGTATTGATGGGCTTTGTGTCATTATGCCGACGGTTCATGGTGATGGTCGTGGATATTTTATGGAAACGTATAATCAGAAGGACATGGAGGAAGCGGGGTTCCATATCAATTTTGTTCAAGATAATCAGAGCATGAGCACCAAAGGTGTGCTTCGGGGACTCCATTTCCAGAAGCATTTCCCTCAGTGCAAACTCGTCCGTGCCGTCCGCGGCAGTGTCTTTGATGTCGCTGTCGATTTGCGCCGTGATTCCAAGACCTATGGCAAATGGTATGGCGTCGAATTGACTGAAGAAAATAAGAAGCAGTTCCTCATTCCGGAAGGATTTGCCCATGGCTTCCTGGTCCTCAGCGACGTAGCGGAATTTTGTTATAAGGTCAACGACTTCTGGCATCCCAATGACGAAGGCGGCATGGCCTGGAATGATCCGGAAATCGGTATCCAGTGGCCTCAGCTCGTGGGTGAATATAAAGGTTCGCCCAGTGCCGCCGGTTATCATCTCGAAGACGGGACCCCGTTGAATTTGAGCGATAAAGACCAGCAGTGGCTGGGGTTGAAAGATACCTTTTCCTTCTGATTGCCTGAAAGCGGGGGTGGGCTTTATGCAGAATATCATTGCTGTGATTTGGGATTTCGATAAGACTTTGATCGACGGGAACATGCAGGACCCGATTTTTGAGGAATATCATATTGACAAGGCGAAATTCTGGCAACATGTCAATGAATTGCCGGCGCGCTATGCCAAGGAAGGCGTCAAGGTCAATGCCGATACGATTTACTTGAATCAGTTCATCAAGGATGCGCAGAAAGGAATTTTCAAGGGCCTGAACAATGAAAAGCTGAAGACATTTGGTCAGAAACAGAAATATTATCACGGCGTCCCGGAGATTTTCAAGAACCTCCAGCGCGTCGTCGAAGACAATCCCAAGTACCGCGAGTACAATATCCGCGTGGAACATTACATCGTCAGTACCGGTATGTCGGCTATCATCAAAGGGTCGGCGGTCATGCCTTATGTCGAAGCTATCTGGGGCTGTGACCTCATTGAAGGGCTTGATGGAGAAAAGCATAAGATCATCAGCGAAGTGGGCTACACTATCGACAATACGACCAAGACGCGGGCGCTGTTTGAAATCAATAAGGGCGTGCCCCAGCATCCGGAAATCGACGTCAATGCCAAGATGTCCGATGCCCTGCGTCGCGTCGCTTTTCCCAACATGATTTATATTGCCGACGGGCCTAGCGATGTGCCGGCTTTTTCGGTAGTCAAAAAATTCGGCGGATCGACCTTTGCCATTTACCCTAAAGGAAACAGCAAGGCCTTCCGCCAAGTCGAACAACTGCGAGAAGATGGCCGCATCGACATGTATGCTGAAGCCGATTACCGCGAGGGTACAACGGCTTATATGTGGCTGACCCACAAAGTCGACGAAATCGCCGAACGCATCTACAAAACAGAAAAAGAAAGCCTGGAAGGTGCCGTCTCGGCTGCTCCCAGACATTTGGTGTGAGTTTAGTGGTTCGTGGCTCGTAGGAGCTCGTACAGTGCTAAGAGTAGTACCGAGTTCGTAGGGGTCGCACGTGGGCGACCCGTTAGGAATTTTTGCTTTATAGTTTGTAGTACAGAGTCTGTAGTTTGCAGAAGATGACTTTTAAATTTAACACCATCTACTAACCACTAACTGCTAGCCACTAACCACTTAAAAGGGCTTGTCGCACGTGCGACAAGCCCTTTTATCATCTCCGCGGTGGTGGCCGGTGGCCATGGTGCGGCGGGGGTGGACGGTGCCAGCCCCAATCGTTGTAGAAGGGGCCGCCCCAGTTCCAATAGGTATCCATATACAGTTGGGTCAGGTAGGCGTTGTAGGCCATGCGTTCCAAATCGGCCTGGGTGACGACGGAGATGCGGCGCGATGCCGTTTCTTTGATGTCGCCGACAGTGACGTCTGCCAAGATGTCGACTTGGCCTGTCTTTACGGGGATGATCGTGTTGTCTTCTCCGATTTTGGCGACCGATTCATTGAGGCTTTTAGCCGTTAGGTCATAGGGAACATTGCCGGGTGTCTGCAAGGCGACGAGGCCCTTGCTGCCCAGGGCCAGATAGCGCGGATAGATGATGACGCGGCTCTTTTTCATCATTTTTTCGGCGCTGCCATAAATCAGGCCTTCATGAGATGTGTCCATGCGCCAGACGGAACTCTTATCTTTGGCAACTAAGTATTCGCCAATCTGTTCCGTTGTCTTGTCGTCATAGGCCCGGACGCGGCGGAAATACTTGTCCGTCAGGTCCTTGTCGACGCGGAAATAATAAGGCCTGGTTTTCGCATCCAGCCCGGTCCGTTGGGAATCGATGGTCTGGAGCAAGGTCGTCACGTCTTTATAGGTCGAGCCTTTGGTCAGGTAATATTTGTCGATGATCTTGCCCGTATGGCCGGCCAAAGGGTCCGTCGGTACACTGGCCTTGGCTGTATCAGCCGGATTAGCGGCCTGGACCTGTGCGGCTGGCTCGGCTGGAACCGTTTTGGCAGCTTCGTCGGCAGCCAGTCCGGACAAGGTCGTGCAGGTGCAGAACAAGGCGGCCAGGATAGCCTGTTTCCAAATTTTCACGATAACACCTCCTTCTTCATTTTACTATAGCGCGTCGCCGAGGCAGCCGTCAATATACCGTGAAAAATTGCACGAGAAATGGACAGACCTGTCTTATTTTACAAACGTATAACGGGTTTATTGAAAAATACTTATCAGAGGCATATAATAAATAGTATATACAATTTGCATATAAAAATGCCATATTTTGTCATTATTATACGAATATATTTGATGAAATAGACTGAATTGCTTGAACTCATTGTGACATCATAAGGCGTGCAGGAGGTTTTATCATGAACAAGACGTATAAAGTCATTTATAACCGGACGCGGTGCATGTATCAAGTCGTATCCGAACTTGCCAAAGGCCATACTAAATCAGAAACCCCAGAAATGCTGAAAACCGTTTTCAGCAAACATGGGAGCCTGACCCGAGGCATCGTGATGGCTGTCTTGTCCATGAGCCTGGCTATGCCCATGGGAGTGGCCGTACAGGCGGCCGATACATCGGATAGTAGTGCAAGTGAAACGACGACGAATACTAGCAGTACAACTGCAACGGATACTGTTGCTAATGTCGATTCAACCACTATCGGCACGCTGGATGCTAATGGCAATTACATCCAGAAAGATACTTCTGTATCTTCTAATCTTTCCAAGCTGGATACACAGGTGAAGACCAATGCAGACGCTATTGACAGCACCGTAAAATATACCGATTCGAATAAAACGAAAGTTATGTTGGCAGGCGAAGGCGGCACGACGGTTACTAATGTTAAGGATGGTGCTCTGAACGATTCCTCCACTGACGCTGTGACTGGAAAGCAGCTCTATAATGTAAGCAATCGAATCGGCACACTGGATACTGATGGAACGTACATCAAGATGGAGGGTTCTGTATCTTCTAATCTTTCCAAGCTGGATACACAGGTGAAGACTAATGCCGGCGCCATCAGCAAGGAAAAAACAGATCGCGAAGCTGCTGTTGCAACAAAGGCCAATATTGATGCTTCCAATATCGGCAATAACTTGAAAAAAGCTGATGGAACGAAAGCAATAGGTGATGATATTGCAACGAATCTTATAGATTGGGGTAGCGCATTGGGGGCTGGCAGTATTAGTTCTGGAAATTTGGAATTAGTGACTGGCGGTACGCTGTATAATGAACTTCGTCCTTCTACGGATGGTACTTATGTAAAGAGGGATAAGACAACAGCCACTAATTTGCTTGCCTTAGATACGAACTTAAAAAATGTTATTGACGCCATCGGCCTGGATGCAGATGATACGACGACTAGCTATACCTCGAAATTGAACAAGTATTTCAAAGTCAATCCAGAAGTAACTACTTCGGCTGATGGGAAAACCTATGCTGCCGATGCCGCTGCCAACGGTACCAATTCCGTCGCCATCGGCCCCAGCGCCCAGGCTGGCGACAAGTCCACTGATGCGACCACATCGACCACCACCATTACCGGCGGCACCAGTAGCACGGCCATCGGTGACAGCGCCAAAGCGAATGGTGATCAATCCGTAGCCCTCGGCTATGGTTCTGAGGTGCTCAATGCTTCCGGTTCGACGACGGCTGTCAGTGGCAGTACGGCCATCGGCAATGGTGCCAAAGTGGAAGGGGGCAGTGACTCCACGGCACTGGGTTCTGGTGCCAGTGTGGATACGGCGTCCAATGCCATGGCACTTGGCAAAAGTGCGACTATCAATAAAACTGCCACCAGCGGCGTCGCCATTGGCAATGGCGCTGTCACCGGTTCTGCGGACAAAACGATTACGGTCAATAACCTGTCCTATGCCGTCAAAGCGGCCGGCGGGGAAAACAGTGTGGCCATCGGCACCGATGCATCCAGTGCAGGCAATACCTCCCTTGCCCTGGGCAAGGGAGCCACGGTAGAAAATGACAGCGATGGAAACTATCAGGCTGTGGTGAAGTCGAATGATATTGCCATCGGTACAGATGCCAAGACCAGCGCTTCTGATTCTTCTACAGCCATCGGCAAGGGGGCGTCCGTGGCGCAGAGCACCGATGCCCTGGCCATTGGAAGCAGCGCTGCTGTAGGAGCTTCTTCCACCAACGCCATGGCACTGGGGAAAAGTGCTACGGTAAGTGGGGGAGCCACGGACTCCATTGCCATGGGCACCAGTGCCAAAACCATTTCCGCTGACACCATTGCCATTGGTCAAAATACCAGTGCGGAAGGGGCCAATTCGGTGGTCATCGGCAAGAGCGCTAAGACAACCAGCGACGGCGGCAATGCAATCGGTTTTGGCTCTGCTGCCTCCGGCAGCTCCACTGCCATCGGTCAGTCTGCTACGGCCAATAATTACAATGCCCTGGCCATCGGCAACAATGCCACGGCCAATGCGGACAAATCCATTTCCCTGGGCTACAATGCCGGCGTGGGAACCAGCGAAGGGAAAGGGGAAACCCAGAATGCAGGGTCTCTCATTGCCATTGGCACCAGTGCCGGCAACAATGTGTCGGGCATGCAGAATGTGGCCATCGGCGAGAGTGCAGGCAGCCATGTGAAAAGCAGCTATAACATCGCCATCGGCACCCAGGCCGGTTACGGCATCAATTATGCAAGCGATAATAAAGTCCAGAACGGCTACAATGTCTCCATTGGGTACAAGGCCAATTATCAGGAACAGTCGGCTGATATCATGTATTCTACGGCACTTGGCAATGAAGCAAATGCGTCCAACTATTCGGTAGCGATTGGTAACCGTGCCAAGGCCGGAGGGGCACATACTGTGGCCATTGGTGAAGATGCGCAGACAAGCGATGCATCTAGTATTGCTCTGGGGCAGAATGCCAGTGCTGCAGACGGGAATATTGCCATTGGCAATGGATCATCGGCACCTGCTGTTTCAACTTTGGGAACAATACAAGCAGTTACCGTAGATGGCAAGACTGTCAATTATGTCTACGATGCTAATGGCAATCAGTTTGAATCAGCCTTTACCTATAAACCTCTCCAAGCAGACTCGCATTACATCTCTGTAGGTAACAGCACCTTGACGCGGCGTATCTCCAACGTGGCCGATGGCGTGTTTGCTTCAGATGCAGCTACAGTCGGTCAGTTGAATTCCCTGAATGAACTCTTACAGGCGACGGATACGAAAGTCGGACTGACCAAAGACTATTTTGAACGGAAGTTCACGGATCTGAATACGACGATTGATGCATCGAAGACACACTATTTCTCCATCAGCGAATCCAGCGATAACCTGAGTGCAAATAAAGACAATACAGGAGCTACTTCCAATAAGGCGGATGCCATGGCCATCGGCCCGAATGCCAACGCGACAAATGTGAAGAGCTTGGCAGTGGGCAATAACGTCTATGCTACAGGACTGCGCAGCATTGCCATCGGCACGGCACCGAACCCGACGAAGGATGCTGCTGGAACGACGACAACACACAATACATCTGCCGAAGGGGAGAACAGTATCGCTCTCGGTACATCAACAACTGCTCAGGCCGACAACTCGGTGGCCATCGGTACCCGGGCACAGACCTATACCACTGATACTACCAGCAATACTGGCGTAAGTTCTGTGGCTATCGGCAATCTGGCTACTACCGCCGGTAACCAGAGCGTGGCTTTGGGATATGATGCTACAGTCAAATACAATTACGGCACTGCCATTGGTGCAGAAGCTTTGGCTTCCGGTAACGATGCAGTAGCCATCGGTAAGGGCAGCAAGGCCTACAGCACAGATTCCACGGCCATTGGTCAGGGTAACTCGATCACCGGAAACAATGTATATGGCTTGGGCAGCAGCAATGCAGTCAGCGGTAAATGGGGAGCTGTTACCCAGAGTGGCATTTCCGGGTATAAGAATACGGTCACTTCCGTATCAGATCAGGATACGACGAATGCCTTGACCGGCATCTATATTACCGGCAACACCAATGACTTGAACCAGCAGAATAAATACAATGTGATGCAGGACATCACCGTACAGGGTACCAACAACAAGATTTATGGCGGTTTCAATATCTCTGCCGGTCACCCCAACACCCTGTCGCAGATTGCTATTGTAGGCTCCGGCAACAATGTGCATGGTAAGAGCGATGATGACGGCAGGACCAACAATATTGAGAATGTGACCATTCTTGGTTATAACAACAAAGTGGATGCCAACACGGATACGACCGTTGATTTCTCCAACACCCAGATCCTTGGCAACAATGTGACGGCAACATTGGGCAATTCGGTATACTTGGGTAACAAGGCTGCTTATGTCCAACCGACTTCCCCTGCATCGGATGCCATTACCGCAGCTAGGACAGCAGCGGATACGGCGGCAGAAGCCTCGAATGAATACAAAGCAGCTGCAACGGATGAGGCAAAAGTACAGATTAAGGCCGAATATGAAGCAAAATACCTGTACAAGCTGAGAGTGCAGGCCATGGAAGGCAAAGGCACGACTGCCGGCATGAATTCGTACGATACAGATGAAACCTACGGCAATGGCACGAGCTACACCTATGCCGGCAGCAACCCGACTGGCGTCATCACCGTCGGCAGTGTCGGCTCTGAGCGCCGCATCCAGAACGTAGCCGCCGGCCTGGTCAGCGCCACCAGCACCGATGCGGTGAACGGCTCCCAGCTCTATGCCCTCACCCGTCAGCTGCGCTTTGGCGGTGACAATTCCAGCTTCGGTATGACAACAGCCGATGATAAGAACGTGGTGGCCCGGGGCTCCAATGAAACCATCGCCATCACCGGCGGCAGTGATGCCGTCACTTCCTCCACTACCGATGGAAATACCACCTATACCGTAGATACGACAAAACTGACAGATAACAACATCGCTGTGGTGGCTGACACGGACAATGAGGCCCTCCATGTACAGCTGGCCAGCAACCTCAAGGACCTGAACACCGCCCAGCTGGGTTCCGGCAGCGGCGACAGCTACAAGGAAACCATCAAGCTCGACGGGACTGGCGCAAATGGCGGCCAGATGACCCTGGCCGGTGCCGATGGAACAGTAAAGACTACCGTAGACACCACCGGCCTTACCGTGGCCAATGGGCCTAAATTCACCAGCAGCGGCATTGATGCAGCCAGCCAGAAAATCAACCATGTGACGGCAGGCTCAGACGATGCCGATGCTGTGAACTACGGCCAGCTGAAAAATGCCCGGACCCTGCTTACCAAGGGCACCAATACCACTTTGTCGGATACGGTCAGCGGCGACCAGCACACCTACACGGTGAATGTGGATAATCTGGCCGTGAAAGCCAATGGCACAGGCACCACTGTGGCCCTGGCCAATGGAATCAATTTCAAGAACGGCACCCATACCACGGCAACGGTAGGAGCGGACGGCACCGTGACCATCGATGCCACCCACAACAAATTGAGCACCGTGTCTGCCGCAACAGGGGATAAGGACGGGGTCACCCTGACGCTCACCGATGCGGACGGGAATACGGTCACTTCCACCGGCCTCAAGAACACCTATACCACTGTTACCAAGGATGGCACGAACCACACCGTTACCTTTGCACGCAATGACGGAACCAGCGCAACCCTGTCGCTGGGGGATCTGTACGGAGCTTCCCAGGGCGAACTGGCTGCTGCGGCGGCAAAGGCAACTTCTGAAGTAACCAATGGTACCAACGTAGCATCCGTTACGAAGACAACTGGCAATAATAATCAGAATATCTATACGGTCAACGTCGATGATTTGGCTGTGAAGACAAGAGATGGAGAGAAGAAGTCTGTTCATTTGAAAGACGGCCTTGTCTTTGCCGATGGTACCAATACGATAGCAACGGTAGGCGACAACGGTACCATCAAGTTCAATGTATCCGATAATGCTATCAAGAAGCAGGCAGTAAATGCTATCAATGTAACGGGCGGCAGTAATGTGACCGTTACGCCGGAAACGAATGCGGACGGTACGCTTAAGACCTTTACGGTCGCTGCTTCTGACCTGAAATACAGCGCTAACGGCACCAGTAAGACGACAAGCCTTGCAAATGGCATCAGCTTTGCGGCTGGTTCGAATACGACGGCAGAGATTGACAACAATGGGGCCATCAAGATCAATGCAACACACAATAAACTCAACGCTGCAGGTACGGCTACAAAAGCAACAGCCGACAGCAATGCTGTTACGCTGACCTTAAATGATGCCGATGGTAATACGACGACCACCGCCTTGACCGATACCTATACCACAATTTCCAAAGATGGCACGAATAAGAAAGTCACTTTCAAGCGCAATGACGGTGAGACGCAGACTCTGGAACTGTCCGACTTGGGCGGTATTACGGCAGCCCAGGACAAATATGTCACCGGCGGAACGGTAAGTTATGATGCCAACGGCAATGGCACAGCTTCCCTTACGGGGAACAACGGACTCACCGCTTCCATCACCGGCTTGAAAGATACAAAAGTGACTTCTGGTACGGCACGCTATGGGGGAACACAGGGAGATGCCTCTGGCAGTGCAACCCTGACCATGAATGATGGCACCAAAGCCACTATTTCCGGTCTGAAGGATGACTACATCACCAGTGCAGCCGTCGGCACGGAAAATAACCATGTGACCATGACCCGTCTGGGCGGCGGTACGGTGGATCTGAACCTGAACCCGATTCTGGAGAAGTACAGCCTCAGCGACTATCATCTGGTAGGTGCCGGTACGACCCATGACCAGGCCTATGCCGTTGACACCAATGGCACGGTAACGCTGAATGTGGTGGATGACAAGAATCCCAACGGTGCGGCGAAGACCATCCAGATCATCGGCCTGGCTTCCCAGTCCGATGTGAACGCAGGCTGGACAATCAAAGGCAAAGATTCGGCGAATGCAGATGTAAACGCCAACATCGGTAAAGGCAAGACCGTGACCTATAACAATGGCAGCTACACCAAGGCTGTTGTCACCAAAGATGACAGTGGCAATGCTACAGTGACGGTGGATGTGACTACAGGTACACTGACGACTGGAACCGACGGCAAGATTACCTCTGCTGATGGCCTGGCAACCACCGGGGCTGTGGCGTCTGCTGTCAACGGTGCTTCCTGGACCATTCAGGATGGCAGTCATACGGGTAATGCACAGCAGGTTAAGGCTGGCGATACGGTTTCTTTCAAGGCTGGCGATAATCTGACACTTGACCAGGTTGGCAGGGAATTCACGTATAAGCTCAATCAGACGCTGACCAACATGACTAGTGTCACGGCGGTAGACGACAAGCAGAATATGGCTGTCCTGAACGGGGAAGGCCTGAAAGTCACCGATGCCCAGGGCAATGCGCTGACCCAGCATGCTACGGAAGTCCGCCTCCATGATGCCAACAAGGCAGCTGATGACACAACCACCGACGTGGTCCTGAACAAACAGGGGTTGCAGAACGGCGGTCATACCATTACGGGCGTGGCAGACGGCAAGGTGGTGGCCGGTTCTCAGGAAGCGGTCAACGGCGGCCAGCTCTATGACCTGCAGCAGAAAGTGGGCAGCGGCTGGAAGATTACGGGCAACAATACGGACAGCACTACCAGTATCGGTGCGGACAAGACCGTTTCCTTCATCAACGGCAAAAACAGCACGGTAACCGTATCTGGTTCTGACTCCGGTGCCACAGTCAAAGTGGATGTGGATACGGCCGAACTGGCTGTGAAAGACAACAAAGCCGTTGCCACCGGTTCCGGTGTGGCTGATGCCCAGGAAGTGGCAGAGGCCATCAACAATGCGGCCTGGAATGTCCAGAAGGCAGGGAATACTGCACAGCAGGTGAAGGCTGGCGATACCGTGACATTTGCGGCTGGCGACAACATGGTCCTGACCCAGAGCGGTACCAGCTTTACCTATGGCCTGGCTCCGGATGTTAATACGAATACCATCCGTCTGGGTGGCAATAAGGATACCAATGGCAACTGGACAGGCATCTACATCGGCAAGCAGAGCGGCGGCGGCGCAACCCCGAATGAGGGCGATTATATCACCGGACTGGATAACACTGCCTGGGATCTGTCCAAAGTGGTAGACAACCGGGCGGCTACAGAAGGGCAGCTGAAGGCAGCCATCAACCAGGTAACCATTGCCTCCCAGAGCGGCGGCTTCGGCCTGCGGGATGAAAAAGGCAGTACTGTTTCTCAGATGCTGGGCCAGACGGTAGGCATCATCGGCGATACAGAATATGAAGCCGACGGCAAGACCGTCAAACAGCAGGGCAATATCACCACGGAAGCCGACAGCACCAATGCAGGGGCTGTGAAAGTCAAACTGAACAAGAATCTGGATCTGACAGAATAGGGCTCTGTGACCATGGGGACCACTACGCTGACCAGCGGTCAGGCCAAAGTGGGCCAGATCACGGTGAATGGCACTGACAATACAGTGAGCGGCCTGGCCAATACCTCATGGGATGAAGCAACGGCGAAAGCAGATGGCTATAGGGGTTCCACGAAAGCGGCTACGGAAAGCCAGCTGCAGGCAGTCTATACCCAGGCTACCACCACTGCTTCGGCCAACGAACAGCATATCCAGGCAGGTACGTATGATGTCATGACCCAATCCGATGCGAATGGGAAGAAGCAGAACAGCGTCACCATGAATATCGTCGATGGAAGTGGAAATACGAAAGGCCAGGTTGTCATCAACGATGTGGCCAAAGCCTCCGACCTGGGCGACACCACTGCGCTGAATAGCGATATCCAGAACAAGAATGGATCCACTTCCGTGGTGGATGCGGTGAACAACCTGAATGGCAAAGTAGGGGACAACCAGTATCTGGCTGTGACCGGCAAGGAAATCCAGAATGGGGACAGCTCCACCACGGCCATCGGGAAATTGAACAACCGCATGAATGACATCTATTCCAAGGCCACCCAGCACAGTACGGTGACCAAGGCTGATGACAATGTGACCATCCAGACGTCGACCAATGCCGATGGCAGCACCAATTACCAGATTGGCCTGAATAAGGAGAAAATCGACCTGGGCAAGGTGACCATCCAAGGGAACGAGGGCTCCATTACGGCAAAATCCATGACTGCTGATACCTTTACGGCCGGCAATACGGTGGTCAGCAATGAGGGAGTCAAGATCGGCGATAAGACGGCCTTGACCAGCGATACCTTGAAGGTGAACGGAAAGACCTACGTTTCCGGCGATGGCTTGAATGCTAACAGCCAGAAGATCACCAACGTGGCTGACGGCAGTGCGGACACCGATGCGGTGAACGTGAAACAGGTGAACGACCTGGCTGCCCGGCAGGGAGAAGCCATTGCGGAAAACGCTGCTCACATCGGCGAACTGGGACGGGCGGTGAATAAACTGGGCAACCGCTTGAACCGTGTCGGCGCCGGGGCAGCTGCATTGGCAGCGCTCCATCCGGGGACCTATGATCCCAATGATAAGTGGGATTTCTCGGCCGGTATCGGTCATTACCATGACGCCAATGCCGTGGCTATCGGGGCTTATTATCATCCCAATGATACGACGATTCTGTCCATCGGCGGCAGTATGGGTGGCGGTGAAAATATGGTCAACGCCGGCATCACCTGGAAGATGGGACGCAGCGGTCATGAACAACGGGCAGCTCAGCCTGTGGTTACGCATCCGGTCCAGGCGGCTCCTGTCGTACAGCAGGCCGCTCCGGCCCGTCCGGCGCCTGTTGCTACTCCGGCACCTGTTGTCACTCCGGCTCCTGTCACTACGCCAGTTCCGGTGAAAGCGGTCGTTCCGGCAACGCCGGCTCCGGCTGTGACAACGGCCATGACAGCCGCTCCGTCTGGCGATACGGCAGCCTTGACTCAGATTTTGGCACGGCAGACGGCTATTCTGGAAAAACTGGCTCAGAACCAGTCTCAGGCGGCTCGTCCGACAGCGGTAGCACACGGCGACGATATTTTCCCAGATGTCCCGGAAAATCATTGGGCCTATGCTTATGTAGCTAAATTAGAAAAAGCCGGCGCGCTCAAGGGATTCAAGCGTCCGGCTGTGTTGAAGAGTCCTATGATGACGCGTGATGATTTCGCATCGGTATTGTACACGGCCATGGCCAATGGGGCCACGACCAATTCGGCCTTGAATGGCGACGATAGCCTGAACCGGCTGGCCCAGGAATTCAAAGCGGAATTAAAAGATGTCAAGCCGTAAGGCTTATTCGCCTAGGGCATAGAGTACGTCGGCTGCGACGGCGTTTAGGTTGTAGCGGCTGGTGTAGCATACCAGGGTCCCTTGGGACGCGGCCTGCTGGCAGGCTTTGCGGACCAGGGCGTGGCCCGTGTGGTTGGTGTTGATGATGAGCACGTCGGCGCCTTGCAGTTTTTGGACGTCGAAGTGCTTGTTTTCTAAAATCATCCAATGGGGGAAGTGCGTGCGGACTTTGTCATGCCACAGGGCGCTGCCTCCGGCCAGACAGACGCGGAAGCCTTCAAGGGCCTTTTCCAGGCGCGACGTATAGTCGGCGGGCAGGGGAAAGGCCCTTTTTTCGACGTCTTCCTGGGGACAGCGCGTTTCCCATTCGCGCAGGGACTGTTCCAGCGTCTGGACGTAACCGTCGTAATTTTCCTGCAAGGTCTGATAATAGGCCTGGGTCTGGGCCAGTTCGTCGCGGAGACGGGCAGCATCGTCGTCGGCGACGGGCAGCGTGTCGTCGTAGACCAGGCGGATGACACCGAAGGCCAGGGCGATTTGGCCGGCCGTATCCAGAACGCCTGCCAAGGTCAACGCTTCTGCCGTATTCGACGGCATACGGGGATGAGTCACTGCCATGAGGCCGCGGACTTTGTGGCCTTCGATGGCCGTCGGCCGCGGGAACTGTTCTACCGTAATCGTAGCGGCCTTCACCGTGCCTGCTGAATCGGTCCGGCTCAGGTCATAAATGGATTTGCGCGGCGTGAAGGATTGCTGCGTCAGGCGGCACGTGCCATCCATGCAGCCCGTCTTGTCCGGGAATTCGATGTACCCGTATTTTTGCAGTTTGTCCCATAATCGCGCTGTCGGAACGGGCCGCCCTGCCAGGCAGAGCATTTCGCCATATGGCAAGAAACATTCATTGCCGCGGCACGACAGTCCTGTTATTTCATTGATATACATAAGCTGTGTGATTTTCATAATATGATTTCTCCTCGCGTCCATAGAATATGTTTCTATTATACGGCAGGCCTTGGGGCTTGAATAGGGGCGGAAACATCTTGTTATGAAGGGAAATTCACTCCATTTATAGTTCTATGAAGAAAAAGTACAGAATTTTTTGTGTCAAGGAGAAAAAATTATGATAGAATAAGGGGGTACATATGCAGAGTATACTAATAGAGGAGGTGCGCCGATAATGATGAAGCGGAATATCGTTCTCGTCGGCATGATGGGGAGCGGCAAAAGTCATATTGGCCGCAAGCTGGCCCAGCGCCTCGGCTGGCAATTTGTCGATACGGACCGGCGTATTGAACGGGCTGTGGGCATGACCATTGCCGAGTTCTATGCCAGTGCCGGAGAAAAAGTTTTTCGCGAACGGGAAATCAATGTCCTGCAGCAAGTCAGCCGCTATCATGAAGCTGTCATTTCCTTTGGCGGCAACTTTCCCATGAATGTCGGTACTTATCGAATCCTGCATCGTCATGGATTTATCGTCGCTTTATTGTCCGAACCGTTCCGCGTGGAAGAACGGGTCAGCCGTCATATAGGCAAGCGGCCGACTGTCGATTATGAGAATCTTCATGATTTCGTCCACACGATGATGAAACAGTGGGAAGAGGTCTATCCGTACTGCGACTGCGTCATTGATACGACGCGCGGGGGAGCGTCACAGATCGTCGAATCCATTGTCCATAAAATCAACGAAAGGCATGTGCAATTCATTGCCCGGGAAAAGAAGGAGAATGATGTAAAATGATCAACAAAATCGGAGTATTGACCAGTGGCGGCGACGCTCCTGGTATGAATGCGGCTATCCGCGGCGTCACGCGGTATGCCATCCAGAAGGGTCTCACTGTCGAAGGCATCATCCGCGGTTATGAAGGCCTGCTTAGCCATGAAACGCGCCCCTTGGGCCGCCGTGACGTCGGTGCCATCATCCATCGTGGCGGCACCATGCTTCGGACAGCCCGCTGCCTGGAATTCAAGGAAAAAGAAACGCAGAAGAAAGCAGCTGCCTACCTGCGTGAACTGGAAATAGATGCCCTCGTCGTCGTCGGTGGCGACGGCTCTATGCGCGGTGCCCAGGCTTTGAGCCGCTGGGGCATCCCGACGATTACCATTCCCGGCACCATCGACAACGATATGATGGGGACGCAGTATACCCTGGGGTTCGATACGGCTGTCAATACGGTCCTGGAATCGGTCAATAAGATCCGCGACACGGCGTTCTCCCATGACCGCGTCGCCGTCATCGAAGTCATGGGCCGCGAAGCCGGTTTCATCGCCCTCAATGCCGGCATGGCTTCCGGTGCCGAAGCGGTCCTGGTCCCGGAACATCCTGTCGACTTGGCAGCCCTTTGCCGTCACCTGGAAGAATCGCACCGCATGAAGAAATTGAGCAGCATCGTCATCGTCGCCGAAGGTGCTGCCAAAGGGGCTGATGTCGTCGACTACATCAAAGAACACACCTACCTTTCGCCGAACTTGACCGTCCTCGGCTATGTCCAGCGCGGCGGCGCTCCGTCGGCTTATGACGCCATCATGGCCGGCCGTTTTGCCCAGAAAGCCGTCGACAGCCTGCTGGCTGGCACGTACAACTGTGTCGTCGGCCTCATCGATAACCGCGTCGTAGCGACGCCGTATTCGGAAGCCGAAGCCCTGCGCTATCCCATCGACGAAAATCTGTTGAGCCTGGTCCATCTCTTAGGGAGATAAGGCGCCTGCGGCGCCGTTTGGCGTGCAACGTGATTCGTTTGCCGTGGCTGTGCATAAAGGAAATGCTCCTTGTGCACAGCCTCTTTTTTTGCGAAAGCTCTCACAAATACAGGTTTGGGACACCCACAGGATTCGCGCGGGCCTCCGCTTATGGAGGCCCCTACACCGCGGCCTGCGGCCAGCCGACTGCGTTTGTTTATTACGGCAAACGAACCACGCCCCACGGTAAACGACGTGAAAAAGGGGTTATGCATGACGACGGCAGCCTTCGTGCGATAATCCCCTTCAATGCGTTGACATCTTATAAATATGCACGTATAATAGAGTAGCGTATATATTATCATATGTTACAGAGTGTCATTTAGAGGAGTGTTATCATGTCGTTTGATTTTAGTCTGATCTGGAACTCATTGCCCCTGCTGTTAGCCGGTGCCGGTGTTACCATTGAAATCACGGCGATTGCTGTCGGCCTGGGTTTCATTTTCGGCCTGATTACCAGTGTCTGCCGTCTGTCAGGCGTCAAGGTCCTGCAGGTCATTGCCGTCTGCTACGTCAATATTATCCGTGGTACGCCTATGCTGGTCCAGATTTTCCTGATTTATTTTGCCCTGCCCATGGTTATCGGTGAACGTATCAATCCTTTCGTCGCTGCCGTCGCTGCCTGCTCAATCAATAGTGGGGCTTATGTTTCGGAAATTTTCCGCGCTGGGATCCAGTCTGTCGATAAAGGCCAGATGGAAGCCGGCCGGTCCCTGGGCTTATCGTGGATGCAGACCATGCGCTACGTCATCTTGCCCCAGGCTTTCAAACACGTCATCCCGCCGTTAGGCAACGAATTTATTTCCATGACCAAGGAAACGTCCCTGGTTTCGGTCATCGGCTTTGAAGAATTGACCCGCCGCGGCCAGCTCATCATCGCCAAGACCTATGGTTCTTTTGAAATCTGGCTTACGGTTGCTGCCATTTACCTGGTCATGACCTTGACCATTGCCCGTCTTGTAAGCTATTTGGAACGGAGGTTCGCAACGGATGATAGAAATTAAAGGTTTGAAAAAAAGTTTTGGCAAGCACGACGTCCTCAAGGGCATCGACTTGACCATTCAGGATAAAGAAGTCGTCGTCATCATCGGCCCGTCCGGTTCTGGTAAGAGTACGATCCTGCGCTGCATCAATTATCTGGAACAACCGACGGCTGGGGAAATCATCGTCGACGGCATCAGCATGAGCGATGCCAAGAGCATCAACAATATCCGCAAGGAAGTCGGCATGGTCTTCCAGCGCTTCAATCTCTTCCCGCACATGACGGTCTTGCAGAACATCATTTTGTCGCCCATGAAGACCCGTGGTGAAAGCAAGGAAGAAGCGACGAAGACGGCTATCCAGCTGTTGGAAAAAGTCGGCCTGGCCGATAAGAAAGATGCCTATCCGGAAACCTTGTCCGGCGGCCAGCAGCAGCGTGTGGCCATTGCCCGCGCCCTGGCCATGAAGCCGAAATTCATGCTCTTTGACGAACCGACGTCGGCCCTGGACCCGGAAATGGTCCGCGAAGTATTGGACGTCATCAAGGATTTAGCCAAAGACGGCATGTCCATGGCTATCGTTACCCATGAAATGGGCTTTGCCCGGGAAGTCGCCGACCGCGTCCTGTTCATCGATGAAGGGAAAATCCTCGAACAGGGCAAACCGGACGACATCTTCTTCCACCCGAAAGAAGAACGGACGAAACTCTTCCTGTCGAAAATCCTGTAAAAAGCGTAAAAAAAAGCTGTCGCATAAGCGGCAGCTTTTTTTGTGGTTCGTTTGGCGTGATTCGTTTGCCGAAAATTCGTAGAAATGCAGGCTGAGGCTGTGCACAGGATTCGCTCGGGCGCCCCTACACCGAAAGGGTGTCTGCACAATCTCCAGCAATCCACGGTCTACGACTCACGACCCACGGCCCGCAGGGCCTTATCCCCGGGCCGCCCGGAATGCTGTTTCCGCGGCTTTGACGGTGCGTGCGATATCCTCATCGCTGTGGGCGCCGGAGACGAAGTTGGTTTCAAATTGGGACGGTGCCAGGTAGATGCCTTGTTCCAGCATGGACAGGAAGTAGCGGCGGAAGGCGTCCTGGTCGCTGGCTTCGGACGTGGCGTAGTTGGTGACCGGGACGGCGCTGAAGAAGACGCTGAACATGGTGCCGGCCCGATGGACCTGGACGGCAGCACCGGCCTGGGCAGCGGCGTCTTTGAGGCCGTCTGTCAGGATTTTCGTTTTGGCACAGGCTTTTTCGATGTAATCCGGGTCTTCTGTGATGAGGCGCAGCGTTTCCAGTCCGGCTGCCATGGCCAGGGGATTGCCGCTGAGGGTACCGGCCTGGTAGACCGGGCCGGCCGGCGAGACGCAGTCCATGATGTCTTTACGGCCGCCATAGGCTGCGACGGGCAGACCGCCGCCGATGATCTTGCCCAGGGTCGTCATGTCCGGGACGATGTGATAGATGCTCTGGGCGCCGTGCAGGGCCGTGCGGAAGCCGCACATGACTTCGTCGAAGATGAGGACCGTGCCATGCTTCTGGGTTTCGTCACGCAAGAGCTGCAGATAGCCTTCTTCCGGCAGGACCAGGCCCATGTTGCCGGCAATGGGTTCGACGATGACGGCGGCAATGTCGTCGCCGCAGCGGTCCATGAGTTCCCGGAAGGCGTCGGCATCGTTATAGGCGACGGTCAGTGTATCCTTGGCCGTGCCGGCTGTGACGCCTGGGCTGTCGGGCTGGCCGAAGGTGGCGGCACCGGAACCGGCTTTGACCAGCAGGCTGTCGCCGTGGCCGTGATAGCAGCCGATGAATTTCACGATTTTATCGCGTCCCGTATAGCCGCGGGCGGCGCGGATGGCGCTCATCGTCGCTTCCGTGCCGGAATTGACCATGCGCAGTTTTTCGATGGACGGATAGATTTCTTTGACCAGTTTGGCCAGCTGCGATTCAATCAGCGTCGGGGCGCCATAGCTCGTGCCGCGCGTGGCCGCTTCCTGCAGGGCCTTGACGACGCGGGGGTGGGCATGGCCGACGATCATGGGACCCCAGGAACCGACGTAGTCGATGTACTGATTGCCGTCGATGTCACAGATGGTACTGCCTTTGGCCCAGGCGATGAACGGCGGCGGACAGCCGATACGGTTATACGAGCGGACCGGGCTGTTGACGCCGCCTGGCATGAGGGTCTGCGCTTCGGCAAAAGCCGCAGCTGATTTTTCTAAATGGAGCATGGGAAGGCCTCCTTATTCTTTGATGTCTAAGTTGAATACATTCCGCAGTTCACGGACGACCCGGTCTTCATCGGGCGTGTTGGCCGCTTCGACGGTGCGCCGCAGGGGAGCGCGCAGGATTTTGCGGACCAGGATGTGGGATAAGTTCTCGACGACGCGGAACTGGTCGTCTGTCAGTTCGGGCAGTTTGTTGCGCGCCCGCTTGACGAAATGGCGCCGCGTCCGTTCGGCCTGCTGGGACAGGCTGAGGACGACGGGGCGGACGGACAGGTATTGATAGCGTTCAATCATGGTGTCCACGGCTTCGTCGACGATATAGCTGGCGGCAATGGCTTCGCGCTGACGCGTCGCTTCGTTATCGTGGACGACTTCCTGCAGGTCGTCGATGTTATATAAGGTCACGCCGGGAATCTGGGTGATTGCCGGGTCGGCGTCGCGCGGGACGGCGATGTCGATGATCAGCAGGGGCCGCCCTTGGCGCAGTTCCTGGAAACGCTGCAGCCGCGGGACGGTGATGACATAGTGCGGTGCGCCAGTCGAGGCGATGATGATGTCGACATCGGAAACGACGGACTGGACTTCTTTATAGTGGACGGCCTGGCCGCCGACGTCCGCCGCCAGTTCCTGGGCCCGATCCAGATGGCGGTTGACGATGTACAGTTTCCCGGCACCTTTGCCTAAGAAATTCTGGGCTGTCAGGCGGGCCATCTGGCCGGCGCCGTAGAGCAGGAGGTTCCGGCCAGAGAGGGAGCCCAGGCTTTTTTCGGCCATCTGGACAGCGGTATAGCTGACGGATACGGCATTGTAGGCAATGTGCGTTTCCGTCCGGACCCGTTTGCCTGTGGCGATGGCCTGCTGGAAGAGCATGTTGAGGATGGCACTGGTCGCACCGTTTTCATGGGCCATGACGTAGGCCTGTTTGACCTGACTGAGTATCTGACCTTCGCCGAGGACCAGTGAGTCCAGGCTGGCGGCGACGGTGAACAGGTGGTGGATGCAGGCTTTCCCCGTATAGCTGTAGAAATACGCCGGGTCATAAGCCGGGCGGCCGGCCAGGTCGAGGAAGAAGTCGCGCAGGGCCTGTTCGTTGTCCCGGATGTCGTCGACGACAGCGTAGACTTCGGACCGGTTACATGTCGACAGGACGACGGCTTCGCGCAGGCCGCCGTAATCGTCGAGGTGCTGCAGCGCATCGTGGATGGCGTCCGGCGTCATAGTGAAGTGTTCCCGGATGGCGACGGGGACGGTTTTATGGTTGAGGCCGAGGATGACGAGGTCCATGGTTATACCTCGACTTCGCCGTTCTTCAGCCACTTGGCGACGTCGATGGCGTGGTAGGTAATGATGATGTCCGCACCGGCGCGCTTCATGCTGGTCAATTCTTCCATGACGATGCGCTTTTCGTCAATCCAGCCGTTACGGGCAGCCGCTTTGACCATGGCATATTCGCCGCTGACGTTATACGTCGCAATGGGCCGCTGGCAGCGCTGGCGGGCCTGGTAGACGATGTCCAAGTAGGACAGGGCCGGTTTGACCATGATGATGTCGGCGCCTTCTTCCAGGTCGAGGTCGATTTCCTTCATGGCTTCGCGGCCGTTGGCCGGGTCCATCTGGTACTGGCGGCGGTCGCCGAAGTGCGGTGCCGAATCGGCGGCGTCGCGGAAGGGACCGTAGAAGCCGGAGGCATATTTGGCGGCATAGGACATGATGATGGTGTTGATGAAGCCTTCTTCATCCAAGGCCTGGCGGATGGAGGCGATGCGGCCGTCCATCATGTCCGACGGGGCGACGATGTCGGCACCGGCTTCGGCCTGACTGACGGCGACTTTGTTGAGCAGTTTCAGCGTGGCGTCGTTATCGACGTAGTGGTCTTTGATCTGGCCGCAGTGACCGTGGTCGGTATACTGGCAGAGGCAGACGTCACCGACGATGACCATGTCCGGCAGGGCTTTCTTGATGGCCCGGATGGCGCACTGGACCGGGCTCTGCGGGTCCCAGGCGCTGGAACCGATTTCGTCTTTGTAAGCCGGCAGGCCGAAGACTTCGATGGCCCGCAGCCCTAAGGCATAGATGTCTTCGGCCAGGCGGACGGCGTTGTCTACGGACAGGTGATAACAGCCGGGCATGCTGGGGATTTCTTCTTTGACATTCGTGCCGGGGACGACGAAGATAGGGTAAATCAAATCGTTTAGGCATACATGGTTTTCCCGGACCATAGCGCGCAGGGGAGCGGAAAGGCGCAGGCGGCGGGGGCGTAAGGTATTCAATTTCATGACTGTTTGATTCTCCAATCTGTAATACATTCAGCCAGGCCGGCAATGGTGTAGGTCTGGGCTGTCACTATTTTTTTCAGGCCCGCTTCCTGACAGGTACGGGCCGTGATGGGGCCGATGCAGGCGAAGGTGATATCATCCAGGTCGCTGGCCTGGGCCTGGCTCAGGGAGAGGAAACTGCGGACGGCTGACGAGCTGGTGACGGTCACGACGTCGATGGCCTGGCGGGCCAGGAGGTCTTTCAGGACGGCGCCGTTTTCGCTGGCTTCGACGGTGCAATAGGCCTGGCAGACATCGACGACGGCGCCCCAGCGGCGCAGCGTGTCGGGCAGGACCGACCGGGCTTCTTTGGCCCTGGGGATGAGGATGCGTTCTTTGCCGGAAAGGTGCGGCTCCAGGGCGGCGGCCAGGTCTTCGGCACAGTAGGCGCCGGGGACGACGTCAGCCTGGAGGCCGTAAGCTGTCAGGGCCTTGGCCGTGGCACTGCCGATAGCGGCCAGTTTGGCCCGGCCCAGGGCACGGCTGTCGCGGCCGTGATGCTGGAGACGGTGGAAAAAGGCATCGACGCCGTTGGTGCTGGTGAAGATGACCCAGTCGTAATGTTCCAGGTCCGCTATGGCAGTATCCAGTGCCTGGTAGCCGTCTGTCGGCGGCGTGATGCGGATGGTCGGCACTTCCAGGCAGCGGGCACCCAGTTCTTCCAGGCGATGTGTCAGGTCCGGCGCCTGGGCGTGGGTCCGGGTGACGGCGATGGTCAGGCCGAAGAGGGGCTTCGTGTCGAACCACTGCATGGACGGCCGCAGGGCGACGACGTCGCCGACGATGAAGACGGCCGGTGCCTTGAAATGGCAGGCCGCCGCTTTTTCGGCGATATCTCCGACCGTAGCCACCAGCGTTTCCTGGTCGGCCTTGGTGCCCCAGCGGACCAGGGCTGCCGGCGTCGTTGCAGGCCGGCCGTGGGCGATGAGCTGCTGGGTGATGGATGGCAGGTTGTGGACGCCCATGAGGAAGACCAGCGTATCGACGGCCGTTGCCAGTTTGTCCCAGTGAATCGATGACTGGCCTTTGGTCGGGTCTTCGTGACCTGTGACGACGGCAAAGGACGAAGCCGCCGTCCGGTCGGTCACGGGGATACCGGCATAGGCCGGGGCGCCGATGGCCGACGTGACGCCTGGGATGATTTCAAAGGGCAGGCCTGCGTCGTGGAGCGCCCGGCTTTCTTCGCCGCCGCGGCCGAAGACGAAGGGGTCGCCGCCTTTGAGACGGACGACAATCTTGCCTTCTTTGGCTTTGGCAATGAGCAGGTCGATGATTTTATCTTGGGACAAGGTGTGGTCGGCCGCTTTTTTGCCGACATATATTTTTTCCGCTGTTGGCGGAGCAAATTCTAGAAGGCGCGGATCGGCCAGATAGTCGTAGATGACGACATCGGCCCGTTCCAGGACCTCCCGGCCCCGCAGGGTGAGCAGGCGGTAGTCGCCGGGACCGGCGCCAGTGAGATAAACGATACCGTTCATAGAGAGAACCTCCTTAATAGGTCGGGATGATGCCCAAATCAGTGAGGATGCGGCGGCCGCCGTCGTCGAGGAGTGTGCAGGCGGCCTCGTGGCCGATGGCGGCGCTGTCCGCCGCGGAGCCGCGTGTCGTCGTGCGGCAGACCTGGCTGCCGTCGGGAGCGGCGATGATGCTCTGCAGCGTCAGGATGCCGTCCTGGACGGTGCCGTAGACGCCGACCGGGACCTGGCAGCTGCCGTTGATGGCGGCCAGAAAGGTCCGTTCGGCCGTCGTCGCAGCGGCGGTGCCTTCGTCATTGAGGAAGGCCAGGGCCTGTTTCAACGATTCGTCGTCTGCGCGGGTTTCGATGGCCAGGGCGCCCTGGCCGACGGCGGGAATCATCGTATCGACGGGCAGGAGCTGTGTGATGCGGTCGGCCCGGCCCAGGCGCTGCAGACCGGCTTCGGCCAGGATGATGGCGTCGTATTGGCCGTCGTCGAGCTTCTTCAGGCGTGTGTCGACGTTGCCCCGCAGATCGTCGACGAACAGGTCAGGCCGGGTGTGGAGGAGCTGGGCCTTGCGGCGCAGGCTCGACGTGCCGATACGGGCACCGGCCGGCAGGGCTTCAAGGGACGCATAGGTATTGGAAACGAAGGCGTCGTGAACATGGTGGCGGGCCGTAATGGCTGCCAGGCAGAGGCCGTCCGGGACGTCCGCCGGCAGGTCCTTCAGACTGTGGACGGCCAGGTCGATGGTGCCGTCCAGGAGGCGTTGTTCCAGTTCTGTCGTGAACAGACCTTTGCCGCCGATGCGGGCCAAAGGGACATCGAGAATTTTGTCGCCTTGCGTGACGATGTGCTGGAGCTGGACGGTCAGTTCCGGGTCGTGCCGGCGCAGAGCTTCGGCGACGTAGTTGGCCTGCCACAGGGCCAACTGGCTGCGCCGCGTACCGATAGTCAGATTACGTTTCATGGTTTTTCCTTTCCCAGGCGGCCAGCCGCTTCCGGAGGAGGGAGCTGGCGGCGTCGATTTCGTTGTTTTCTACCAGGTCCATGACGTCATCGGTCAGGGCCTGGCGCCAGAAGGCCTGGCGGGCCCGGCTGGTCGCGAGGAGGGCCTGGCCCTCTTTGCGGATAGCGGCCAGTTCAGCCATCCAGCGGCCATAGCGTTCGTCGAAGTGCTGTTCCAAGTGCTTCCGGAGCCAGCGCGAAAAGGCCGGCGCCTTGCCGTTGGTGGAGATGGTGAGCTGCAGGTCGCCCTGGCGGACGATGGAGGGCAGGGTGAAGTTGCACAGGTCCGGGACGTCACAGACATTGAGCAGTTTCCCCTGGGCTTTGGCAGCAGCTGAAACGGCTTGGCTGACGGCCTCGTCATCGGTGGCGCAGATGATGAGGAAGAAGGTGGTTTCATCGCCAGGCTGATAGGTCCGCCTTTGCCAGGACAGTTGATGTTCTTCGACCAGAATCTGCAAAGCTGGTGTCAAGGCCGGTGCAATGACCGTTACGACGGCCCCTTCATCGAGGAGACGCCGTACCTTGCGTTCGGCGACGCTGCCGCCGCCGAGGACCAGACAGGCCTGGCCGGTGAGATCGAGGTTAATAGGATACATAAACGGAACTCCCTTTCAAAGTTGTACGCCTTCTATTATACCATTATAAGAGGAAAAAGCTGTAGTAAATACAACAAATTTCTGAGTGAAAAAGAGGCTGTCTTTGTGTGACAGCCTCTTTTTCAAGTATTAAGTTTGCAGTTTGTAGTAACTTCATGCCAACAACTATGAAAAGCAACCTCTCAGTCAGCATCGCTGACAGCTCTCCTATGAGGAGAGCCAGTGGGTTACGAGAGCAGGCCGCCCTTTAGGACGGCCCCTACGATTTCTTATCCCTACGAGTCCTTAGCGGATGAAGTTGGTCATGATCTTGGCTTCTGTTGCCGGGGCTTCGATGCCTGCTTTTTTGCCGGCTTCGATGCATTTCAGGATCCAGGCCATGTTGCGGCCGAGGGTCCGCATGATCTGCAGGCCTTCTTCATCTTTCTTGACGTCCTCCGGCGTATTGCCGTGGACCATGGGCCAGTAGTTGGAAGCGACGCTGACCATCTGGTGGTAGGACAAGTATTTGTTGAGGACGTCCAGCGTGGCTGTCGTTCCGGCACGGCGGGCCGAGGTGACGGTAGCGCCGACTTTATGGGTCAGGGCAGCACCGGCTTTACCAGCCAGTTTATCCATGAAGGAGATGATTTCACCAGACGGCGAAGCCCAGTAGACCGGCGAGCCGATGACCAGGCCGTCGGCGGTCTTCATTTTTTCGGCGACAGCGTCGACGATGGCGTCATCGGGAAGGGCATGGACGATTTCTGCATCGATGCCGTTTTCTTTGAGCGTATCGGCGACGACAGACAGTGCTGTATAGGTGCAGCCTTTTTCGCGGCGGCTGCCATTCAATAAGATAACTTTCATGGGAATCCCTCCTGTAAATATCATGATTACATGATATTAGTTGTCATAACTAATAAGACAGCTATTATCAGTTTGAAGTTAAAAGTTTGATGTTTGATGTAGATGGGATTAAATTAAAAGGCCCTTACGTCAAACTCCATACGTCAAACTTCAAACACTAAAAATAAAGAAAAATGTATGATGACAGAAGCCTTCATACAATAATCTTTTGCAAAAATACTATAGCACAGAAAGGGCAAAAAAGCAAATACGCAGGCCGCTGTTCGTGGTTCGCAAAACCAGCCGCTAACCGCTAACGGCTGATTTTTCCTTATACGCATAGCGTAGCCTATTTTTATGATATAAAAGTATCAAAATATAAAATTTAAAATGATATTTTTATTGCATATAGTCCATGGAAATGGTATCATAAAGTCATCAAGAAGATTCCTTAGCCAAATACGTGAAAGGGAGTATGACTCATGAATACCATTACGCCTATGGATTCGGCGAACCAGGAAGTGTGGATCGGCGTCGACGTCGGTACGACTGGCGTCCGGGCCATTGCTTATACGGAAGACGGGACCAATGTCTGCTCGTCGGAAGCTTTTTATCCTTTGTTGACACCCCATCCGGACTGGGCCGAAGAAAGCCCGCTCCAGATCCTGGAAGCCGTCCAGGAAGTCATCAGCAAGACGGCCGCTCAGCTTCGCTATAAGAACAAGGAGCTGGCCGGCATCGCCCTGAGCACGGTCATGCACAGTTTCGCCGGCCTCGACGAAGGCAAAGAACCCCTCATGGACATGCAGACCTGGGCTGATAGCCGCAGCGCGTCTATTGTCCGGGAAATGAAGAAAGACGAAGGCTTGTGCCGGTCTTTCTATGAACGGACGGGCTGCCCCATCCACGCCTGCTATCCCCTGGCCAAGATCATCTGGCTGCGCCAGAACCAGCCGGAACTCTTCCGCCAGATGCGCTATGTCGGATCATTGAAAGATTATTTGTTCTATCACTTGACGGGCCAATGGGTCATCGACAAGTCCGCAGCCAGTACGAGCGGTATGTACAACGAACGGACCTTGGATTGGGATGATGAAATCCTGGCCTATGCCGGTGTCACTAAAGACCAGCTGCCGCCTGTCGTATCGACGACGTACAGCCAGGGTTTGTGTGAAGACGCTGCCAAGATTTTGCGCCTGCCGGCCGGACTTCCCGTCGTCATCGGCGCTACGGATGGCGTCCTGGTCAACGTCGGCATCGGTGCCGTCGAACCGGGCCAGCTCAGCGGGACCATCGGGACCAGCGGCGCCCTGCGCATGCTGACCCGCCAGCCCAAGACGGACCCGCAGATGCGCACGTGGTGCTATAACCTGACCGACGACATGTGGGTTGCCGGCGGTGCCATCAACAACGGCGGCATGATCCTGCGCTGGGTCCGCGACAAAATCTGCCATTACGGCGGCAGTGCCCTGGAAACGCTGGACATCGACCCCTATGACTTGATGACCATGAAGGCAGAACACGTCGATGCCGGCGCCGATGGTCTCATCTGCCTGCCGTATTTTACGGGCGAACGGGCGCCGTACTGGAACTCGGAACTGCGGGGCATGTTCTTCGGCTTTTCCCTCAATCACAGCCGGTCCCACATGATCCGCGCCGTCATGGAAGGCATCTGCTACAGCCTGAACAGCGTCATGGCAGCTCTCAAGGAATTTGGCGACGTCAAGGACGTCCGCGTCAGCGGCAGCTTCACCAAGTCGAAACTGTGGCTCCAGATTTTATCGGACGTCCTCAATCAGCCCATCACCTTGCCGGACAACAGTGAAGGCGCTGCTTTCGGGGCGGCCGTGCTGGGATTCATTTCCAGCGGCAAATTGAAGAGCATCGCCGATACGGCCGACTTGGTCCACGCCAAGAAAATCTATACGCCTATCGAAGAAAACGTAGCCGTCTACCAGCAGCTCTACGACATCTTCGTCCGGCTCTACCATAACTTGCAGGGAGAATTTGCCGACATTACGGCATACCAGCAGAAATTATAATTTCCAGTGAAAAGGAGAGATACCTATGGCACTTCACGATATTGGCGTCGTCGGCATGGCCGTCATGGGCAGTAACCTGGCCCTGAACATGGCCGACCACGGCTACGACGTTTCGGTCTACAACTATACGCCGGATCTGACGGAACAGTTCCTCAAGGAACGGCCCCATGACCAGATTACAGGTTACTTCGAGCTGAAGGATTTCCTGGCTTCCCTGAAGCGGCCGCGCAAAATCATGCTCATGATCATGGCCGGTGCGCCTGTGGACAGCATGCTCGACCAGCTGCTGCCCCTCCTGGATACAGGTGACATCATCATCGACGGCGGCAACTCCTATTTCGGCGATACGCGCCGCCGCTACGACCGCTGCAAAGAAGACGGCATCCATTTCTATGGCATGGGCATTTCGGGCGGGGAAACGGGCGCCCGCCGCGGTCCGGCCATCATGCCGGGCGGCAATAAGGAAACGTATCCTGAAATCCAGCCCATTTACGAAGCCATTGCGGCCAAAGCGGCTGATGGCAAGCCGTGCTGCACTTACATCGGCGAAGATGGCGCCGGCCATTACGTCAAGATGGTCCACAACGGCATCGAATACGCCGATATGCAGCTCATCGCCGAAGCTTATTTATTGCTCAAACACGTCGGAGGTTACGATAACGCCGCTATTTCTAAGATTTTCCATGAATGGAACCAGGGCGAACTGAAGAGCTTCCTCATCGGTATCGCCGCGGATATTTTCGCCGAAGACGACGAAGCAGGCGGACAGGTCCTGGATAAGATCGTCGACGCCGCCGGTCAGAAGGGGACCGGCCGCTGGACGAGCATCGAATCGATGAAACAGGGTGTCGATATTTCCATGATTACGGCAGCCTGCAATGCCCGCGTCATGTCCAATGCACCAGGCCGTGCCAAAGCGCAGGATGTCATTGCCAAGCCGGCCCTGACGACCCAGAGCGGCCCGGACTTCGTCGAAGCTGTCCGCCAGAGCCTGTATGCGGCCAAAATCGTCGCCTATGCCCAGGGCTTTTCCCTCTACAAGAGCGCTTCGGAAACGTATGACTGGCACCTCGATTACGGCGCCATCGCTTCCATTTTCCGGGCCGGCTGCATCATCCAGGCCGAATTTCTGACCAAGATCACTGAAGCCTATGACAAGAATCCGGAGCTGGACAATCTCTTGTTCGACGATTTCTTCCTGGCTAAAATCAATGCCAACCAGGGCGCCCTGCGGCAGATCATCGGCCTGGCCATTGCCAACGGCCTTCCCATCCCGGCCTTTTCGGCTTCGCTCCAATACCTCGACGCCTACAGCAGCCCTCAGGTCGGAGCCAACCTCATCCAGGCCCTGCGCGACTATTTCGGCGCCCATACGTTCCAGCGCGTCGATAAAGCCGGTACCTTCCATCACCATTGGCATGAACATTATACAAAATAAAGGAGGTTTCTCATTATGCCACTCGTCATACTCGCTATTGGCATTCTCGTCTTATTTTTCCTCATCGTCAAAGTCAAGCTCAACAGTTTCCTGGCCTTGCTCCTCGTCGCCGGTGCCGTCGGCCTGGCCGAAGGCATGCCTATCGACAAGCTCATCCCGACCATTGAAAAAGGGCTGGGCGGGACCCTCGGCGGCCTGGCCATCGTCGTTTCCTTCGGTGCTATGCTGGGCAAGCTCATGGCTGAAAGCGGCGGTGCCCAGCGCATTGCGACGACACTGATCAACGTCTTCGGCCGGGAAAAGGTCAAATGGGCCGTCTGCCTGACGGGCTTCATCGTCGGTATCGCCTTGTTCTATGAAATCGGCTTCGTCCTGCTCATCCCCTTGGTCTTCACCATTGCGGCGGAAGCCAAGATTCCCCTGCTGGAAGTCGGTATCCCCATGGCTGCGGCCTTGTCGGTCACGCACGGCTTCCTGCCGCCTCATCCGGGCCCGACAGCGATTTCCATCATTTATAATGCCGATATCGGCACGACTCTGGTCTATGGTGCCATCATCGCCATCCCGACGGCCATCGTCGCCGGCCCGCTGTACTGCACGCTGACGCGGGACATCAATCCGGAAATCCCCAAGGGCATGTACAACCCGAAAATCTTTAAGGACGACGAAATGCCTGGCTTTGGTATTTCCGTCTTCACGGCGCTGGTCCCGGTCATCCTCATGGCTGCTTCGGCTATTGCCAAATTGACCATGGGTGCCGATGTCCCGGCCCGCCATATCCTGACCTTCTTCGGTCAGCCGGACATTGCCCTGACCATTTCCGTCGCCATCGCTATCTATACCTTCGGCCTGGGCCGGGGCAAATCCATGGAAGATGTCATGAAGACCGTCCAGGATGCCGTCCTGACCATTGCCATGATCTTGCTCATCGTCGGCGGTGGCGGTGCCTTGAAACAGGTCCTCATCGACAGCGGTGTCGGCACGTACATCGGCAACCTCGTCGCCGGTTCGGATTTGTCGCCGCTGCTCCTGGCCTGGCTGGTCGCTGCCGTCATCCGCACGGCCTGCGGTTCGGCTACGGTAGCAGCCCTGACGGCTGGCGGTATTGCTGCCCCTATCTGCGCCGTCACCGGTGCCAATCCGGAACTGATGGTCCTGGCTACGGGCGCCGGTTCGCTCATCTTCAGCCCACCGAATGACCCTGGTTTCTGGCTGTTCAAGGAATTTTTCGGCCTGACGGTCAAACAGACCGTCCGCACGTGGTGCGCCCTGGAAACAATCATTGCCGTCATGGGTTTAGCTGGTGTACTTGTTTTGAATCTCTTTGTAGGCTAAAATAAAAGTGAATATGAAAGTAGGAGGGAAGACGATGGAAGAAATGAAGCTCCAGGTATTTCCTGTCCTGCGCAGTGCATACGGCGGTCTGACCAAGTCAGAGCGCCGTATTGCCGATTATATTGTCGATCATCCCGGCGAGGTCATGGAAGAGACCGTAGCGGACCTGGCCGTTCATGCGCAGAGTTCGGAAATCACCATTTCCCGGTTTTGCAAGAAATTGGGCTGCAGCGGGTTGAAGGAATTGAAGCTCATGCTGGCCGCCGATTTGTCGGCAGCGCCGCAGAAGGACTTCCACGATATCCAGGCCGGCGATACGGGCCGCCAGGTGGCGTCCAAGGTTTTTGCCAATATCGCCGAAGGTTTGCAGGATACGCTGAGCCTCCTCGATTATGATGCCGTCGATGAAGCGGCCCGGCTCATCTTGAAGGCCCGGCGGATTTATGTCTTTGGCTTCGGCAATTCGGCGACGGTCTGCATGGATATGGCCACGCGGTTCCTGCGCCTGGGCCTGGCCATCCGGGAATATGCCGATTCCCATATGCAGGTGACGGCAGCGGCGCTCATGACGCCAGCAGATGTCGTCCTGGCCGTGTCCCACAGCGGGGCGACGAAGGAACTGCTCCAGTCCGTCCGGGCTGCCAAGGCGGCCGGCGGCAAGGTCATCGTCATCACCAGCCATGGCCAGTCGCCTTTGGCCGGGGAAGCCGATGTCTGCCTGTGCGGCATGGGCCGTGAAGTCCAGTATACGTCGGAAGCCGGGGCATCGCGCCTGATCCACATGGCCATCGGCGACGTCCTCTATACGCGGATTGCCATGCAGGAAGAAGGCCTTTTCCGGGACAATATAAAGAAGATGCGCCAGGAAATCGGCAAGAAGCGGCAGTTATAATCGCGGCTACGAAAATCGGCAGTTCTGTGGTACAATAAAGACGACTTATTGCAAACAGAGGAAGGATGATTAGAGGGTGAAAAAATTCTTGGAAATGGCGACTATCGTCGAGAATGAAGCCATTATTCCCGAAGTCTGGAAAATGGTATTCCATGCGCCGCAAATCGCAAGAGAAGCGCGGCCCGGTCAGTTTGTCAATGTCCACCGCGATGGGGGACAGACCTTTTTACGCCGTCCTTTCGGCATCGTCGATGCCGATACGGAATCGGGCAATGTGACTATTATTTACCGCCTGGTCGGCGTCGGTACGGCCGAAATGAAGACCTTGCGCCAGGGCGATACACTCAGTGTCGAAGGCCCGTTAGGGGAAGGCGTCTTTACGACGACGCCGGGCAAGGTACTGTTGGCTGGCGGCGGTGTCGGCCTGGCGCCGCTCATCTTTTTGGCCAAGCGCCTGGACCATCCCGTCGTGCTCGTTGCTGGCAAGACGGCGGCTGAAACGTTCTGGACGAAGTTTTTTGAACCCTATGCTGGCCGAATTTACGTGACGACCGACGACGGTTCGCAGGGCATCAAAGGTTTTGCTGTCGATGCGCTGCCGCAAATTTTTGCCGATCAGCCCATTGACCGCGTATCGGTCTGCGGTCCGACGGTCATGATGAAGACGATTGCCCAGGCTTCGGCCAAGGCCGGCGTAGCTTGTGAAGTATCTATGGAAAAGCGGATGGCCTGTGGTATCGGCGTCTGCCTGGGTTGTACCTTTGAAAGTAAGCTCGACGGCAAGCGCTATAAAGTCTGTGCCGACGGCCCCGTATTTGACGCGAAGGAGGTCTTTGCATGATCAGCGAACGCATTGCCGTCCAATTCGCCGGGATTTCTATGAAGACACCGGTCATGGGAGCTTCGGGAACCTTTGGATTCGGCATAGAATACAGTGATTTTCTCGACCTCGATCACGTCGGGGCCATTATTTCCAAGGGCATCACGCCGCTGCCGCGGCCGGGCAATCCCGGCGTCCGCGTAGCCGAAACACCGGCAGGGATGCTCAACTGCATCGGCCTGGAAAACCCGGGCGTCGAAGTTTTCAAGCGGGATATCCTGCCCAAGGTCCATGAAGCTTGCCAGACACCGCTTATCGTCAATATATCGGCCGGGACTGCTGAAGAGTACGGCGAATTGGCAGCCCAGCTTGACGTCGACGGTGTCGCTGCCTTGGAAGTCAATATTTCCTGCCCGAATGTCAAAGAAGGGGGCATCGTCTTCGGTACTCAGCCGGAAGCGGCCGCTGCGGTTACGCGCAGCGTCAAGGACCATACGAAGAAACCGGTCATCGTCAAACTGTCGCCGAACGTCACGGATATTACGGTCATGGCCAAAGCCGTCGAAGCGGCTGGTGCTGATGCCGTATCGCTCATCAATACCCTGACGGGCATGGCCATCGATATCAAGACCCGCCGTCCTTTGCTGGGCAATATCACCGGTGGTTTGTCCGGCCCGGCTGTTAAGCCTGTCGCGCTGCGCATGGTATGGCAGACGGCTCAGGCTGTATCCATCCCCATCCTCGGCCTGGGAGGCATTGCGACCTGGCAGGATGCCGTCGAATTCATGCTGGCCGGTGCCAGCGCCGTCGCTGTCGGTGCCCATAACTTCGTCGACCCCAGGGCCGTCGAAACCATTGCCGAAGGCCTGGACCAGTATTGCCGTGACGAAGGCATCGAACACATCCAGGATATTGTAGGGGCATTGGAGATTCGTAGTTAGTGGTTCGTAGGGGCCGTCCCAAAGGGCGGCCCGTTGTGGGAATCCCATTCACGAACCCGTCGGGTATATGTAAGACTCCCGTGACCCATTGGCATGAGCGGGCCGCCCTCCGGGACGGCCCTACAGAAAAAGGGCTTGTCGCATACGCGACAAGCCCTTTTTCTATCATTTCTTATTCTTTTTTCTCGATGCGAAGTCGCCGCCGGCCTGGATGACGTTGACGACGACGATGAGGATGATGATCGTCGCCAGCATGACGTCGGGACGGAATCGCTGGTAACCGTAGCGGATGGCGATATCCCCGAGGCCGCCACCGCCGATGGCGCCGGCCATGGCCGATGCCCCGATAAGGTTGACGATGAGGACGGTGATGTTATTGATGATCGTCGGCAGGGCTTCCGGGATAAGGACCTTGCGGATGATCTGGAAGGGCGTAGCCCCCATGGATTCGGCCGCTTCGACGAGTCCGAAATCGACGTCGCGGATGGACGTTTCGACGAGACGGCTCAGGAAGGGGATGGCGACGATGGTCAAGGGGACGCAGGCTGCCGTCGTACCGATGGACGTGCCGGCAATGAGGCGCGTCAGCGGGATGATGGCGACCATGAGGATGATGAACGGAATGGAACGGATGATGTTGACGATGGTTCCAAGAATCTGATTGATGAAGCGGTTTTCCAGGATATGGCCTTTGCTGGTCGTGACCAGGGTGATACCCAGGGGAATACCGATGATGCCGCCGATGATCGTGGCGACAGCGACCATATAGAATGTTTCTTGAATGCCTTGGAGCATTAACTTAATTATTTCTTGGGACATAACCTAAAACCTCACTTCCAATCGGTAATGTTTTGATATACGAGAATGCCTTGGCCTGTGTTTCCATATCGCCCATGATGACGACGATGAGGTAGCCGAAGGGTTCATCCTGGATATAGTCGATGTTGCCATAGAGGACACTGACTTCGACGTTGAACTTGCGGACGACGTCGGCGACGACGGGATCGTTGGTGGCAGCGCCTTTGAAGCGCAGGCGGACGAGCATGTTGCGGTCCGGTGCAGGCTGATTGGTGACGCCCAGGTTCTTGATGCCTGCCGGCAGTTCCATGTTGATGATGGACGTGACGAAGTCTTTCATCGTCTGGGACTGAGGATTGGTGAAGATGTCGACGACGCGGCCCATTTCCTTGATGACGCCGCTTTCGATGACGGCGACGCGATGGCAGATTTCCTTGACGACGGCCATTTCATGGGTGATGACGACGATGGTGATGCCCAGGCGCTTGTTGATGTCCTGGAGCAGTTCCAGGATGGATTTCGTCGTCTGCGGGTCCAGGGCGGACGTCGCTTCGTCGCAGAGCAGGATCTTCGGGTCGCTGGCAAGGGCGCGGGCAATGCCGACACGCTGTTTCTGGCCGCCCGAGAGCTGGGACGGGTAATTGCCGGCCCGGTCGCTGAGGCCGACCAGGTCCAGAAGAGATGCGACTTTCTTTTCGATGACGTCTTTCGAGGCCCCAATCAGTTCCAGCGGGAAGGCAATGTTTTCGGCAACCGTACGGGATGATAACAGATTGAAATGCTGGAAAATCATGCCGATGTTCTTGCGTTCTGCCCGCAACTGGGATTCGCTCATCTTGGTCAGGTCCTTGTCGTCGATGATGACCTGGCCGCTCGTCGGCTTCTCTAACATATTGATGCAGCGGACCAGTGTCGATTTGCCGGCGCCGCTCTTGCCGATGATACCGAAGATTTCGCCGTCTTCGATGGTCAGGTTGATGCCTTTCAGGGCCTGGACCTGAGCCGAGCCGCCGTAGGTCTTGGTAATATTTTTCAGTGTAATCACAATATCAACTCCTTAAAATAGGCGTAACTAGGGAAAAACAACAACAAAAAAGGCCGTCATGCAGATGACGGCCGTATATACGGTTTCATTTCATCTGTCGGAATGTTCCGTTGGAATTGGCACCTTCCCGATAGGGGGTTGCCGCAGCGTCATCGGGCCAGTCCCTCAGCTGCTCTGGATGAAGGGTATATGGTTGTTGCGTCTTATAATAGCACGGATGGCCGGGCTTGTCAATGGAAAATCGTTATTGTGCCCAGTCGCCATGGGTAAAGACCGGCACCGTCGTGCCGTCTGCCTTGGTCCCGGTAATGGTCAGGTCCGGCGAACCGACCATGAAATCGACGTGGATCATGGAATCGTTGAGACCGGCTGCGGCGATGGCGTCTTTGTCCATATCGGCGCCGCCAGCCAGGCAGGTCGGATACGATGCGCCCAGGGCCAGGTGGCACGAGGCGTTTTCGTCGAAGAGCGTTTCATAGAAGAGGATGCCCGACAGGGAAATGGGGGAATGGTAGGGGATGAGGGCCACTTCGCCGAGGCGGCAGGCGCCTTCGTCGATGGCGATGAGCTTCTTCAGGACGTCTTCACCCGTTTCGGCGGCTGCGGCGACGACTTTGCCGTCTTTGAAGGTCAGGTGGAACTTGTCGATGAGGTTGCCGTTATAGACCAGGGGCTTGGTGCTGTAGACCGTGCCGTTGACGGCGTCGGCCTTAGGCGCGGAATAGATTTCTTCCGTCGGGATGTTGGCGTTGAACAATAGGTGGTCCGCCGTTTCTTCCATGCCGCCCTGCCAGATATGGCCGTCCGGCAGGCCGAGGGCCAGGTCCGTCCCCAGGCTGTTGGTATAATGGAGGCTGGTGAAGTGCTGATCCGTCATCCAGGTCCGGCGCTTCTTCAGCTCTGCCAGATGGGCGTCCCAGTCGGCCAGGGCATCGGCACCGTCGGCGCGGGATGACTGGAGGATTTGCTTCCACAAGGCTTCATAAGCGGCGTCGGCGTCGAGGTCCGGATAGAGGAGCTTGGCCCAGATGGCACTGGGGACAGCGGCGACGAGCCACGTCGTCTTCGAGGCCATCATGCCGTCGATGTATTCCTTGAGGGCTTCGTTCTGGGCCTTCTGCTGGGCGAAAATCTTCTTAGTGTCGATGCCGTCCATGAGATACGGGTTGGCCGAGATGAGGCTGAGGAAGGCCGCTTTCTTATGGTAGTAATAGAGACTGAAATCGCGGCGCCAGTCCGGCAGGGACTCGAAGTACTGCTGGTCTTCGTGTTCGTAGCGCAGGCGGGCCATGGCGTCAGATCGCCAGTTGCAGACGACCTGGGCGGCGCCGGCCGTATAGGCCTCTTTTGTCAAGAGGGCGACGAAGTCGTGCGATTCGACAGGGGCGTTGATGACCAGGGTCTGGCCTTGCTGCAGGTTCAGGCCCTTCTGTAAGAGGACGCGGGCATAAGCCGTTAATTGCTGAGTAGTTGGCATAAAATCACTCCTTAGTAGATGGGTATGAGATGGGAACTTTCCAGGCCGTATGTTTCCACAGGCGCCAGTTCAGGGCGCTGGCATTGATGGCCAGGCCGATGATGAGGCTGATCCAGTAGCCATAGGGGCCGTAAGACGTGGCGTGGGCCATGGCATAGCCCATGGGGATGCTGATGAGCCAGTACGTCACGAAGGCGACATAAGTGATGATCTTGACGTCCTTATAGCCGCGCAGGATGCCCTGGACCGGCGTACCGGCGGCATCGAAGAAGGAAAAGGCGACGGCATAGAAGATGAACATGCGGATGGCCCAGAACGTCTCGGCATCGCTGGTAAAGACCCTGGCGATGGGGTCGATGAAATGATAGGTCATGGCGATGAGCCCGAGGGCGATGACAAAAGCCGTCATCTGGCAGAGCACGGCGTATTGCCGGGCTGCGGCGTAATTGCGGGCGCCGACTTCATAGCCGATGACGATGGTCGCCGTCAGGCTGATGCTCCAGGGCAGGGTGTACGTCAGGGTCGAATAACTGATGGCGGCCTGGTTGGCGGCCAGGTACAGCGTGCCGAACTCGGCCATGAACAGGCCGACGATGGAGAACAGGCTCGTTTCGCAGAAGACGGCGATAAAGATGGGAATGCCCAATTCCAGCTGGTGATGGATGTGATGCCAGCTGACGGGCCGCAGGCGGCTCCACAGGTGATAGGACCGGAACGGTTCCATCCACTGCAGGACAGCTGCAAAGAGCAGGAAAGACAGCCACGACGCGATGGTGATGGCATAGCCCGTGCCGATGCCGCCCATGGCCGGAATGGGACCGGCGCCGAAGATGAGCAGGCGGAAGAGGAGAATCGTCAGGACCAGGTTGATGACTAAGATCGTCATGGAAACGTGGGTCTTGCCGTGGGCGTCGACGATATAGCGCATCGTCGCCTGCAGGCAGATGGGGACCAGCCCCAGGGCCAGGGCCTTGAGGTATTCCCAGGCGATGTAGCGGACCGGCGCGTCGAGGCCCATGAAGTCGAGGAAGGGCGGCATGAGAACGGCACCGGCCAGGAAAATGACGACTGTAAAGCCCAGGCTCAGGTACAGGCTCTGCATGATGTACGGCGGGATTTCTTCGGCCCTTTTCGCACCCCGGAGCTGGGCGATGATCGGCGAGATGCCGAAGAAAATACCGCACAGGCCGGCAAAGACGGGATACCAGATATTGACGGCCACGGCGACGCCGGCCAGGTCGATCGTCCCGGCGCGGCCGCTGAAAATCGAACTGAAAACGGCCGTTCCGACCTGGGCCATCTGCGTCAGGAGCAGGGGAAAGAACAGGACCAAGAAATGGCGCAATTGAAATAAATGGGGGAACATAGCATCCTCCTTGTATGAAAAAGGGCTTGTCGCACAACGACAAGCCCTTTAAAGTTGTTAGTGGCTAGCAGTTAGTTGTTAGCGGATGGCTTTAAATTTAAAGGCCTTCTTCAAGCTTCAAACCTCAAACATAAACGAAAAAGGGACCGTGCATGATGGTCGAAACCTTCATGCGCCAGTCCCCCTTTTCAGTCAAGCTTATTTACCCATAGCATTGACTTTGGAAGCCAAACGGGATTTTTTACGAGCTGCAGTGTTTTTATGGAGAACGCCTTTCTGTGCGGCGCTGTCGATTACGCTGCTAGCTTTATCGAATGCTTTTTTAACAGCTTCAGCGTCACCAGCGGCGATAGCTTCGGTCGTACGGCGGATAGCAGTATGAACAGAAGATTTAACCTGAGAGTTAGCTGCGTGGCGAGCTGCGTCTTTTTCCATCGTTTTGATATTGGATTTAATCTGCGGCAATGGATTCACCTCCCTAATTTACAAGAACACTAGAAGAAATTTTACCATATGGCGCAGAAAAAAGCAATACCTTTTTTACAAGACATACGATTAAGCTTTGCCTTCCGAGCCGAGGACGCATTTAATTTTGTGAGCGACGATGTCATGGACGAACTGACGGCCGTCGGCGAGGTACTGGCGCGGGTCGAAATGTTCCGGGTGCTGTGCCATGTGCTGACGGATGCCGGCAGTCAGGCCGAGACGGAGGTCGGAGTCGATATTGATCTTGCAGACAGCCATGGAAGCCGCTTTGCGGAGCTGATCTTCCGGGATGCCGATAGCGTCAGCCAGGTTGCCGCCGTTTTCATTGATGATCTTGACATATTCCGGTACGACCGAAGATGCGCCGTGGAGAACGATCGGGAAGCCCGGCAGGCGTTTGGAGACTTCTTCGAGGATGTCGAAGCGAAGTGTCGGCGGTACGAGGACGCCGTCTGCGTTGCGCGTGCACTGTTCCGGTGTGAATTTGAATGCGCCGTGGCTGGTGCCGATAGCGATGGCCAGGGAATCGACGCCCGTGCGGGATACAAATTCTTCGACTTCTTCCGGACGGGTATAGTGAGCTTCATGAGCAGCGACTTTGACATCATCTTCGATGCCGGCCAGCTGGCCCAGTTCGCCTTCGACGACGACGCCGTGAGCGTGTGCATATTCAACGACTTTTTTCGTGAGGGCGATATTGTCTTCGAAAGAATGTTTCGAGCCGTCGATCATGACGGAAGTGAAACCGCCGTCGATGCAGTCTTTGCAGGTTTCAAAGTCAGCGCCGTGGTCGAGGTGAAGGGCGATGGGGAGATCATGATCTTCCAAAGCTGCTTCTACGAGATGTTTCAAATACGGCGGTTTAGCGTATTTGCGGGCACCGGCCGAAGCCTGAAGGATGATCGGGGAATTCAATTCAGCAGCGGCCTGGGTGACGCCCTGGACGATTTCCATGTTGTTGATGTTGAATGCGCCGATAGCATAGTGGCCTTCATAGGCTTTTTTAAACATTTCTGTAGTTCCAATTAATGGCATGTTTACATTCCTCCTACATAATACGTAAAGATGTTTTAGTATATATAATTCCAGCCGGCCCGTTGGACGAGGGCGTCCATATCTTCAGGCAGCCGGGAATTAACGGTGATGAAGCGATGGCTCATGGGGTGGGTGAACTGGAGGCAGTAGGCGTGCAGGGCCTGGCGGCCGATGAAGCGGCGCGAACCGCCGTAGAGGTCGTCGCCGGCCAGGGGATAGCCCAGGTAACTGCTGTGGACCCGGATCTGATGGGTCCGTCCCGTGTGCAGGACGACCTGGAGCAGGCTGTAGTCCCTACCAGCTGCGAGGCAGGTGAAATCGGACCAGGCCGGCTTTCCGTCGAGGCGGACACAGCGGGTGATGATGCTATCGGGACATCTTCCGATGGGGGCGTGTACAGTTGTGACCCGCGATGGGTATCGTCCCTCACAGATGGCTAAGTACAAACGCTTATACCCCAGGTCCTGCTTATCGAAAGCATATTGGATCTGCGGCTCCTTGGCGACCATACAGAGGCCGGACGTATTCTTGTCCAGGCGGTGCATTGGGTGGTACGAACAGTGCTGGCCCGTCTTTTCATAGTGATAGGCGACGGCATTGGCCAGGGTCCCGTCTCGGACGGCGGATGTCGGGTGCATCAGGATACCTGCCGGCTTGTCGATGACCATGAGGTAGTCGTCTTCGTAGACGATGCCAATGGGTATATCCTCTGGCGGAAAGGGATTCTTTTCCGGAAGGGTGACACAGATTTCATCCCCTTCCTGGACGAAGTCGCGCGTCGACGCCGCCTGTCCATTGATGGTGCAGATGCCGTTGTGTTTGATCCGGCGCCGCAGCGTCGATGAGACGCCGAAGTGTTTCAAGGCGCCGCCTAAGGATGTGGGCCGGGTAATCGTCCCGACGGTAAAATGAATCATATGCATTTCCCCTATATTGGCTTTGTCTACATCTATTATACAAAATGAAAATAAATAAATCCATACATTTCATGAAATCATGTGGGCTATATTTTAGCCCGCAAGGGCCTGAGCGTGCGGTTTTTCAGAAAAAATCATCTTCTGGAAAAGGAAACTTGACGCTCCGCGTCGAAATAGTATATCATAGGAATGTTATGTATCCATTTTTTATGATTTGCGAGAAAAGAGTGTTCCCTAAAGAAGGAATTTCACAGGTGGATAGAGAATAATATATACGTCAGCGTTATTGAAATGAAACAGGTGATATGAGTGAAACGGTTTTCCAGCGAATTTATCGAACAGGTCCGACAGGCCAATGACATTGTCAGCGTCATCTCCGATTACGTGTCGCTGAAACGGCAGGGCCGGAACTTTTGGGCCTGCTGCCCTTTCCATAATGAAAAGACCGCCTCCTTCAGCGTCGCTGCCGACAAAGGCTTTTTCTATTGTTTCGGCTGCCATGCTCATGGCGATGTCTTCCAGTTCATTATGAAAAAAGAAAACCTTTCCTTTTCCGATGCCGTCGAACGACTGGCCGAACGGGCACACCTCGCCCTGCCTGTCGTCGAACGGTCGGCCGAAGAAATCGCCCGCGATAAACAGCGGGACCGCTTGTATCAGATCAACGAAATGGCAGGTAACTTTTTCCATAACTGCCTGACCCGGACCCATTACGGCCAGCCCGGGCTGGCTTATTTTCACAAACGCCACGTATCGGACGATACCATCGAAGCTTTCAAACTGGGCTTTGCCCCGGAAAGCTGGGATAAGCTGACGACAGCCTTTATGAAAAAAGGCGTCACCGGCAGGGAATTAGTCCTCCTGGGGCTGGCCAAGGAAAAGAACGGCCACTTTTACGATGCCTTCCGCGGACGGGTCATGTTTCCCATCCGCGATGGCCGCAGCCGCATCGTCGGTTTCGGCGGCCGCGTCCTCGACGACAGCAAGCCGAAGTACCTCAATTCGCCGGAAACGCCGATTTTCAATAAGCGACGCCTTCTCTTCGCCATGGACCTGGCCCATAAAGCGATTTATGAGCAGGGCAAGGCTATCCTGGTCGAAGGCTATATGGATGTCGTATCCGCTCATAACCGGGGCATCCGTAATGTCGTCGCGTCCCTGGGGACGTCTTTTACGCCGGAACAGGCGCGGCTCTTGCAGCGCCAGGCCAAAGAACTCGTCCTGGGGTACGATATGGACGGCGCCGGCCGGCAGGCGACACGGCGGGCCATGGAAATCGTCCGCGGCCTGGGCATGCGCATCCGCGTCTTGTCCCTGCCGCAGGGGAAGGATCCTGATGAATACATCAACGCCGCCGGACCGGAAAAATTCCGCCAGGCTGTCGATGAAGCGCCGAATGTGCTCGATTACATGCTCATGCGGGCGCTGCAGCAGTTCGATGTGACGACCCTCGAAGGGAAATCGGCCATTACGGCCATGGTCCTTCCCGTCGTCGCCGCCGTCGATAACCGGGTCCTCCTGGAAGCCTTCCTGAAGAAACTGGCAGGCCAGCTCCAAATCGGGGAAAACGCCGTGCGCAGCGAGTTCAATAAATACGTCGCTGCCCACCCGGAAGCGGGCCAGCAGCAGGTCGTCATCTCCCAGTCCGTATCCCAGGAAAATGCCGCAGCCCGCGGGAACGGCTCCATGGCCGTGGCTGAAGAGAATATCCTGCGTTTCCTCCTGGAAAAACCGGCTGCCTGCGGGCGGGTCCAGGCCAAAGTCTCGCCGGACCTCTTTGCCGATGGGCGGCGGCGCCATATTTACCAGCTCATTTTGGATACGTATGCACACCAAGGGATGTACACACCACATGACATCCAGCAAAAATTAACTCCTGAGGAGGCCGAAGAAGTAGCACGAATTATGGTTCTACAAGATGTCCCAATGGACGAAAATGTACTGATGGATTATGTCAAGCGCTTTCGCCTGGCCGATTTACAAAAGCAGTACCTGGCGCACAGCCGCCTGGCTGCCACTTATAGCCGGAATGGCGATGCAAGGTTGGCTGAAGAGCTTGCAGCCTGTAAAAAAATTAACGATGAAATGAAACAATGGTCTTGAGGAGCAGAAAGGAGCCTGTACACCATGGTGAATAAAACGACAGATGATACGAAAGTAACGAAAAAAACGACGAAGAAAACGACGCGCCGTAAGACGTCCAAGAAAAAGGATGCAGCCGTAAAGAAACCGTTGAGTGAAAAAGAACGCCAGGCCCTGGCCCTGCAGCACATCAAGCAGCTCTTGCAAATGGGGCAGAAGAAAGGCAGCCTGACCTATACAGAAATCATGAACCTCATGGAAGAAGACGAACTGACGCCGGACCAGATCGATAAGATGTACGAAGTCTTTGCCGACAAGGGCATCGACATCATCGGCGAAGATGATTCCATGAATGAACACGATGATATAGATGATGAAGATGCAGAAAAAGTGCCGGATCTGCACAATGTCGACCTCAGCGTACCGGAAGGCATCAATATCGATGACCCGGTCCGCATGTACCTGAAAGAAATCGGCCGCGTCCCCCTGCTGTCGGCGACAGAAGAAATTACCCTGGCCAAGGCCATTGAAAAGGGCAATGCTCCCGATGCGACAGAAGAAGACATCAAAGCCGGCACGATTGCCAAGAAGAAACTGACCGATGCCAACCTGCGCCTCGTTGTCAGCATCGCCAAACGCTATGTCGGCCGGGGCATGTTGTTCCTGGACCTCATCCAGGAAGGGAACCTGGGCCTGTTGAAAGCTGTCGATAAATTCGACTACAGCAAAGGCTATAAATTCAGTACCTATGCGACATGGTGGATCCGCCAGGCCATTACCCGCGCCATTGCCGACCAGGCCCGGACCATCCGCATCCCGGTCCATATGGTCGAAACCATCAACAAGCTGATCCGCATTTCCCGTCAGCTCCTGCAGGATAAAGGCCGCGAACCGTTGCCGGAAGAAATCGCCGAAAAGATGGACATTCCCGTAGAACGTGTCCGGGAAATCATGAAGATTGCCCAGGAACCGGTATCCCTGGAAACGCCGATCGGCGAAGAAGAAGATTCCCACCTCGGCGACTTCATCGAAGACTCGGAAGCCGTCGCCCCTGACGACGCTGCGTCCTTCATCTTGCTGAAAGAACAGATCGAAGACGTCTTTTCCTGTCTGACTGACCGGGAACGCAAGGTCCTCTACCTGCGCTTCGGCCTCAAAGACGGCCGTCCCCGTACCCTGGAAGAAGTCGGCCAGCACTTCAACGTCACCCGTGAACGTATCCGCCAGATCGAAGGCAAAGCCCTGAGCAAACTCCGCAACTGGGGCAAACGGGAAAAAATCAAAGATTTCCTCTAAGCCGAAATCCGTCCTTGACGTCATATGTCAATTAGCGTATAATGATTTGGTAAGGCCTTGCGCCTTATCCTTTGGGCCTATAGCTCAGTGGTAGAGCCACCGGCTCATAACCGGTTGGTCCTTGGTTCGAACCCAAGTGGGCCCACCATCAATGAAAAAGAGACCGTACATGATAAAAATCTTCATGTGCGGTCTTTTTGTTTTGCCTCTCTTTATAGGAGAGGTGCCCCAGCGGGGCGGAGAGGTTGAACTATGATTGGGCATGTCAAAGAAATTTTCTACCTTTTGTATTTATGTCTACGCAAAATTGCTATTAGAAGATACTGATGAAACTGCTTATATTTCGTCCAATTTGACAACTAACTGCTAGCCACTAATGGCTTGAAAGGGATTGTTGCGCGTGCGACCATCCCTTTTTTTATTAAGATTGTGTTGCCACGAGACGCCTTGAAGTTATATAATTTATGTATTATGGATAATCTTTTTAGGAGGAAGTATATGGCAGATATTCGTATCATCCGGGGGCAGCGGATTGTTCCCGATATAGAGCAGGCCTTGCGCTTTGCCGGCTATGGCTCGAAAGGGGAGGCCTGGGAACGGGCTGAAGGGATGTGCCGGGATATGGCACCGCTTCTGCGGCGGTCTTTGCAGGCCAAGGCGGCTCTGGCTTTTGCCGGGGAACGGCTCTATGTCATCCTGACGTTAGGCGCGGCTGTGAGTCGTCAGCTGGACCGCTATCGCGATGACGGCGACGACGTAGGGGCTCTGCTGTTCGATGCCATGGCGGATACGTGTCTGTTTGCTTTGGAACAGCAGGTTCTCCAGCAGCTCCGACTCATTTGCCGGCAAAAGGGCTGCGGCATCGTCTGCCGGCACGAGCCGGGAAGCGACCTGCCTTTATCGGTCCAGGCCGATGTCATCCGTGAGACTTCTGCCGGCCGGACGGTCGGCGTGACGGTCAATGCCTCGATGGCTTTGTCGCCGGTGAAGTCCATGAGCCTGGTCTTTGACTTAGGCGACGACCCGGCTGTGTTCCAAGTGAATCACGATTGTACATCCTGCCCGAAGACGGATTGCACCCAGCGCCAGGCTGGAACGGCTCAGGAAGTGCATATTACCTGCCCCGGAGGCTGCCGGGTCCATGACTATATCCAGGCTCAGGGAACGGCTCTGGCCCTGCCTTGCGGCGGTAAGGGCATGTGCGGCAAGTGCCGCGTCCGCGTCGTCCAGGGGACATTGCCGGTCACGCCCGAAGACCGGCGCATCTTTTCTGATGAACAACTGGCCCAGGGCTGGCGCCTGGCCTGTAAGGGCGTGACCCGCGATGCCGTAGAGCTCGTCGTCCCGGTCCAGGAGCAGCAGGGCTTTTCGGCCGTCGCAGCCGACTCGACGGACCCGGCTGCTGTGGTAACGGAAGGTCATGACTACGGGCTGGCTGTCGATATCGGGACGACGACGTTAGCCGCAGCCCTCGTCGACTGCACCGATGGCCAGATCCTGGCGACGGCGACGGCCGTCAACAGCCAGCGTTCCTTTGGGGCCGACGTCATCAGCCGTATCGGCGCTGCCTGCCATGGCAAGGGAAAGGCCTTGCAGAAAGCCGTCCGTCGCGATTTGACGCGCCTTGTGCAACAACTCTTCCAGGACCATCCCGGCGTTGCCGGCCATTGTCACCGCATGGCCATCGCGGCCAACACGACGATGCTCCATCTGCTCATGGGCTGGTCTTGTGAGGGCTTGGGGAACTGGCCCTTCCATCCCGTCTCGCTAGGTGGCGGGACCTATGAAGTACAGGCCGTTCTGGGACGGCAGGGCGTACTTACGGACTGCACAGTGACTTTGCTGCCCGGTATGAGTACCTACGTCGGCGCCGATATTACGGCCGGCATCTGGCAGTGCGGCGTCGCTTCGTCGGACGACATCAGCTTGTTCGTCGATTTGGGGACCAATGGGGAGATGGCCCTGGGGAACAAGGAGAAACGCTTCATCGCTTCGGCACCGGCCGGGCCGGCCCTGGAAGGGGGCAAGCTGACCTGGGGGACAGGCAGTGTGCCCGGGGCCATCTGCGGTGTCCGCATCGAGCGGGGCCGGGCCAAGGTGCGGACTATCGACCATGGAGTCCCTGTCGGCATCTGCGGGACGGGCATCCTGGAAGCCATGGCCAGCCTCGTCCGGGAAGGCCTGGTCGACGAAACGGGGAAACTCGTCGAACCTTATTTCCATAAAGGCTTCCCGCTGGCATCGACGCTGGATTATCAGCGCATCATCCTGAGCCAGCAGGATATCCGGGAAATCCAGATGGCCAAGAGCGCCATCCGGGCCGGCATCGAGTCGCTCATCGAACGGAGCGGCCTTTCCCGCCAGTGTATCCGGCAGGTCTGGCTGGCCGGCGGCTTCGGCTATTATCTGGATCCGCAGAAAGCGGCTGTCATCGGCCTGCTGCCGCCGGATTTGGCTGAACGGACGACGGCCGTGGGCAATACGTCCCTGAAAGGGGCCATCGGCCTTTTGACGGGCGCCGTGACCTTAGACACGTTACAGGCCATCGCCGACGGGGCGGAAGAAATCGTCCTCGGCAACGATGAAGCCTTTCAGCGTTTATATATCGACTATCTGAATTTTTAGGGGGAACTTAGATTGACTAACGAAGAATTCCAGCACTTGCTCAGCCGCGGCGTCGTCATGCTCGACGGTGCGACCGGGACGAATCTGCAACAGGCGGGCATGCCTATCGGCGTCTGCCCGGAACAATGGATCTTGGAGAACCGCCAGGTCATGATCGACTTGCAGCGCCACTTCGTCGAAGCGGGCAGCCAGATCTTGTATGCACCGACCTTTACGGGGAACCGCATCAAACTGGCCGAATACGGTCTGGACGACCAGCTGGCCGCCATCAACCAGGGCTTGGTCGCCATTTCCAAGGAAGCCGCCCAGGGGAAGGCCCTGGTCGCCGGCGATATGACCATGACGGGCCAGCAGCTCTATCCCATGGGCGACCTGACCTTTGAGGAACTGGTCGATGTTTATCGCCAACAGGCAAAGGTCTTGTATGACGCCGGCGTCGACCTGTTCATTGTCGAAACCATGATGAGCCTCCAGGAAACGCGAGCCTGCGTCCTGGCCATCAAAGAAGTCTGCGACCTGCCCATCATGGCGACGCTGACTTTTGAAAAAGACGGCCGTACCCTCTATGGGACGCCGCCGGAAGCGGCTGTCGTCGTCCTGCAGCATCTCGGCGTCGCCGCTGTCGGCCTGAACTGCTCGACCGGGCCGGCCGATATGGTGGAAACGGTCCAGAAGATGTATGAATATGCAACGGTCCCCCTCATTGCCAAGCCCAATGCGGGCCTGCCGGAATGGGATGGCGACAAGACAGTCTACAGGACGACGCCAGAAGAATTTGCTCAGGACGGTAAACTGCTCATCGAAGCCGGTGCCCATATCGTCGGCGGTTGCTGCGGGACGACGCCGGACCATATCCGGGCCCTCCACGATGCGGTCTGCCAGATGACGCCGAAAGCGCCTCATGCCAGCCATCACCGCGTCCTGGCTTCGGAACGGCAGGTCGTGGAAATCCAGCTCGACGGCTCTTTCCAGGTCATTGGTGAACGCATCAACCCGACGGGCAAGAAGAAGCTCCAGGCTGAACTGCGGGCGGGAAAGCTGGACCTGGTACGCGCCATGGCCCGCGAACAGGAACGCAACGGCGCGGCCATCCTCGATGTCAACATGGGGACCAACGGCATTGATGAAAAGGAAATGATGCTCAAAGCCATTTACGAAGTGACGGGCGTATCGGGCCTGCCCCTCAGCATCGATACGAGTTCGCCGGAAATCATGGAAGCGGCCCTGCGCATCTATCCCGGCCGGGCCTTGGTCAATTCCATTTCCTGTGAAACGGAAAAGCGCAAACAGCTCCTGCCGGTCGTCAAGAAGTACGGCGCCATGTTCATTGCCCTGCCCGTATCCGACGCCGGTATCCCTAAGACGCTGGAAGAAAAGCACGCCGTCCTCGACGAACTCCTGACCGATGCCTATGACCATGGCTTTACGCCGGAAGACATCGTCGTCGATGCCCTGGTGGCTACGGTCGGTGCGGCACCGACGTCGGCCCTGGACTGCATGGCGACTTTCTCGCACTGCAAACGCGACCTGGGCCTGGCGACGGTCTGCGGGCTGTCCAATATCTCCTTCGGCCTGCCCGACCGGATGTATGTCAATGCCACCTTCTTGGGCATGGCCATCGCCAGCGGCCTGACCATGGCTATTGCCAATCCGTCCCAGGACCTGCTCATGAATACGGCAGCGGCTGCCAACATGCTCATGAATAAGGAAGGCAGCGACCTGGCCTATATCCACCGCATGCAGTATTTCGACAAGAAAGAAGCCGAAAAGAAACGCCAGGAAGAGGCAGAACTCCTGGCCCGTCAGGGGATGCCGGCCGACGTGGCGGCGGCGGGGGAGTCCCAGCAGACTGAACAAGGGCCGGTCAATCCCGTCTATCAGGCCGTCCTGGAAGGGGAAAAGGATGCCGTCGTATCCCTGGCCCAGGCCGAACTGGCCAAGGGCATGGCACCGGATGCGGTCATCAACGACCTGCTCATCCCGGCCATTACGAAAGTCGGCGATTTGTACGATAAACAGGTCTACTTCCTGCCCCAGCTCATTGCCAGCGCCAACACCATGGAAACGGCCATTGCCTATTTGGAACCGCTCATCAAGAAGGAACCGGGCCAGCAGGACATGGCGACCATCGTCATCGCGACCGTCGAAGGCGACGTCCACGATATCGGCAAGAACCTGGTCGGTCTCATGCTGCGCAACTACGGCTATAAAGTCGTCGATCTGGGCAAGGACGTGCCGGCCGGTACGATCATCGAGACGGCGCTGCGTGAAAAAGCGTCTGTCGTCGGGCTGTCGGCTTTGATGACGACGACCATGATGCACATGAAGGACGTCATCGCCGAAGCGGCGGATAAGCATTACGACGGCAAGATCATCATCGGCGGCGCGGCCGTCACGCCGAGTTTCTCTGATGAAATCGGGGCCGATGGCTATTCCAAGGATGCGGCAGATTGTGTCAAACTCGTCGGCCGCCTGTTAGCATAAAAGGGGGAATCGTTATGCCAGCATATCGTTGGGCGACGTTAGGCTGCGGCGTCATCGGCCATGAACTGGCCCAGGCGATGCAGGCCCTGGGCGGGAATTTATACAGTGTCGGCAACCGGACCCATGAGAAGGCCCTGGCTTTTGCTGAAAAATACGGCATCTCCAAGGTCTACGACAGGCCAGAGGATATCTTTGCCGATCCCGACGTCGATATCGTCTATATTTCGACGCCGCATAATACGCATATCCGCTATCTCCTGCCGGCCCTGTCTGCCGGGAAGCACGTGCTCTGCGAAAAATCCATCACCTTGAACAGCCGGGAACTGGACCAGGCCCGGCGCTGTGCTCGGGAACACGGCGTCGTCCTGGCCGAAGCCATGACTTTGTATCACATGCCGGTTTATAAGCAGCTCGCCGAGCTTATCCGCTCCGGGGCCCTGGGGCCGCTGCGGTTCATCCAGATGAATTTCGGCAGTTATAAAGACTATGACATGACGAACCGCTTCTTCAACCGCTCTCTGGCTGGCGGGGCCCTCCTCGATATCGGCGTCTATGCCTTGTCTTTCGTCCGCTATTTCATGAGTTGTCAGCCCGACCAGATTGCGTCACAGGTCCGGCTGGCGCCAACCGGCGTCGATGAACAGGCGGGCATCCTCTTGCAGAACCGGGAAGGGGAAATGGCGACGATTTCCTTATCGCTCCACGCTAAGCAGCCGAAACGGGGCATGGCCGCTTTTGACAAGGGGTATATCGAAATCTACGACTATCCCCGGGCCGATACGGCGACGATCACCTATACGGCCGATGGCCGCCAGCAGGTCCTGCAGGCCGGCAGCCAGGCCAAGGCCCTGCAATACGAAATCGTGGATATGGAAAATGCCGTGGCTCATGGTGGCCAGGGCATGTATCTGGATTATACGAAAGAGGTCATGGACCTCATGACGGCCATCCGCCAGCAGTGGGGCCTGACGTATCCGGAAGAAGAGGGGGAAGTACGATGAGTTACTCGGCAATCGATACACTTTGGATTCTCATGGCCGCAGTCCTGGTCTTCTTCATGCAGCCTGGCTTTGCCATGCTCGAAGCGGGTCTGACGCGGGCCAAAAACGCCGGCAACATCGTCATGAAGAATTTCATGGATTTTGCCCTGGCTACGCTGGTTTTCTGGCTGGCCGGTTTTGGCCTCATGTTCGGCCACGATTTGTCCGGCCTCATCGGGGTACCGGATTTCTTTGCCCAGCAAGTGGATTTCACGGCCGGGACACCTTATCCGGACCTGGCCTTTCTGCTCTTCCAGACTGTCCTCTGTGCCGTGACGACAGCCATCGTATCCGGTGCCATGGCGGAACGGACGAAGTTTTCGTCGTATTGTCTGGTCACGATTATCATCAGCCTGATCATTTATCCCGTTGCCGGCCACTGGGTCTGGGGCGGCGGCTGGCTGGGCGCCTTGGGTTTCCATGATTTTGCCGGTGCTTCCGTCGTCAGCCTGACTGGCGGCATCTGTGCCCTGACCGGTGCCAAGGCCCTGGGTCCGCGCATCGGCAAGTATAACCAGGATGGGTCGGTCAATGCCATTCCCGGCCACAGCCTGCCCCTGGCCTGTCTGGGCATGTTCATCTTATGGTTCGGCTGGTTCGGTTTCAATGGCGGCCAGACCCTGTCCTTATCGGGGGAACAGACCCTGCTCAAGGCGGCAGCTATCTTCTTTATCACCAATATCGCAGCCGCTGCCGGGACGACGGCAGCCATGGTGACGACGTGGATCCGCTATGGCAAGCCTGACGTATCCATGACCCTTGACGGCTGTCTGGCTGCACTGGTCGCCATTACGGCCGGCTGTGATATCGTCAGTGTGCCTGGCGCTTTCTTCATCGGCGCTATCGCCGGTGTCGTCGTCGTCTTCCTCATCGAATTCATTGACCAGAAGCTCCGCATCGACGATCCCATCGGGGCCATTGCGGCCCATGGCGGCTGCGGGGCCTTGGGAACGATCCTGACGGGCTTGTTCAGTGTCAAAGACGGCCTGCTCTATACGGGTGACACCCATTTGCTGCTGGTCCAGATCGCCGGCGTCGCAGCTATCGGCCTGTTCGGCTTCGTCGCCATGACGTTGGTCTTTCGCATCCTCCAGGCGACCATCGGCCTGCGCGTATCGGCAGCCGAAGAAATCAACGGCCTGGACTTCAAGGAAAACGGGCTGGTACCGGCTTACGGCCTGGACCGCAGCGACAGTCTGGAAGACTTGTCTGAAGCCTTGAAGGCCGGGGAAGCGCCGCAAGGGGCGAAAGAAATCCCCCTGGACCAGGTCATCCCCGATTCGGTCATGGCCAGTCCCCAGCCGATCGGCGGCCATGCCATGTATAACGTGACCATCATTACCGATGAGAAGCGGTTCGAAACCTTGAAGGATGCCATGGAAGCCATCGGCATCACGGGCATGACCATTACCCGGGCGCTGGGCTTCGGCATCGAAAAAGGGCGGACCGAATTCTACCGCGGCGCCAAGGTGTCGGCCAAGCTTCTGCCGAAAGTCCGCGTAGAAATGGTCGTTTCCAAAGTATCGCCGCGGACCATCATCGAGACGGCCAAGAAAGTGCTCTATACGGGCAACTACGGTGATGGCAAGGTCTTCGTGTCGGCCATCGATAATGCCGTCAAGATCCGCACCGGCGAAGAAGGCTACAACGCCCTGCAGGACTACCCGGTAGCCGCGAAGAAGTAAGCTTTTACGGATATTTCCCTTGATTTTTGCAAAAAATATACAGGCTCTGGCTATACTGAACGTATACAGCCCGAGCCTGTTTTTGTATGGATGAAGGAGGAAATGCCATGTTTGCGTCGTTGTTTGCCAAAACCCAAGCCCAGCCTCAGCGGAATTATTCCCGCCTGGTCATCATCAGTGATTTCCATTATCCCTGTAAGAACCTGGTCCCGCCGAAGGAACGCCTGATGCGGATGGCCGCCAAAGAAAGGGTGCTCCAGGAAATGAATGACTGGCGGGACCTGGACCTGGCTGTCTTTACAGGGGACATGGTCCAGCGCAACGGCGATGCTGCCGAATACCGCCTGGTGCGCCTCGTCGTCAATGGATTGAAGAAACGCAAGGCTTTCATTGCTGGAAATCACGAACTGCTCTATACGGGCCATCATGGCGAACTGCGCCCTGGGAGCTGTACGGAACGGATCATCCATTTCGCCCGCTATACCCAGACCTTCGGCCCCCTTTATTATGCCGGGGAGCAGGGCGGATACCTGTTGGTCTTCTTATCGCCTGACACCGTGACCGGCGGCGCAGCCGTCGAACTGTCCCATCAGCAGTTGGCCTGGCTGGACCAGACCCTGGCCGCCCATCGCCAACAGCCGACGATTATCTTCTGCCATGCCCCGCTGGAACAGACGGCCGTATCGAGCCGCCCCGGCATCAGCTTGCCGTCGCCGCGCAATTCTGTTCAGCCGGCAGCGGATATCCGCACCATCTTGGCTCGCCATCACCAGGTCCGCCTGTGGGTATCCGGCCATACCCATACGATGCCAAGCGATGCCACCTTCATGGATGACGCCAATTACTATGAAGGCCGTATCCTCAACGTCTATAACAGCGATTGGGATGAAGACACGATTTACACCAACTCCCTCTACCTTTACGAAGACCACATACTCGTCCGGACCTATGACCATAGCCAGGGGACCTGGATCCCGGCCTTCGACCGCACCGTGGTCCTGCCGGAATGGTGCTGCCTCACGGCTTAAAGGTGCCTTTGGCGCCGTGGGTCGTTTGCCGTGATTCGTGGTTCGTAGGAGCGTCCACGTGGGACGCCCGCGCGAATCCTGTGTACAGCCTGTCCGGTATTTCTACGAATTTTCGCCAAACGACTCACGACCCACGATACACAAAAAAGCTGCCGCGTAAGCGGCAGCTTTTTTTAACTCATTCTTCAGGTTCATCGATGGCGAGTTGGTCCGGTGTGGTGCAGAAGGTAAATTCCGGGTTCCGTTCTACGATCCAGTTGGTCTGCCATTCGTTGGCGATGAGGAGGACGACGCGCTGTTTGTGGTCTTTGACGATCATGGCGCTGTCGATGTTCTTCAATTCCTTGTAGTCATGGCCGTTGTCCTGGATCCAGCGGGCGACGGTGTAGGGCAGGCGGTTCATTTCCAGGTCGACGCCGTATTCGTGTTTCAGGCGGTATTCCAGAACTTCGAACTGGAGTTGCCCGACGGCACCGACGATGTAGCTTTCCATGGAGCCCAGGTTTTCATAAATCTGGACGGCCCCTTCCTGGGCCAGCTGGGTCATGCCCTTGAGGAACTGTTTACGCTTCATCGAGTCTTTGGCGCGGATGCGGGCGAAGAGTTCCGGCGGGAAGGTCGGGAAGTCCTTGAAGGTGACTTTTTTCTTGCCCGAATAGAGGGTGTCGCCGACGCCCATGGTGCCGTTATCGAAGACGCCGATGATGTCTCCCGGGTAAGCATCTTCGACGATGGTCCGTTCCGTGGCCAGGAACTGCTGGGGCTGCATGAGGCGCAGGGTCTTGCCCGACTGGCGGTGGGTGACGGTCATGCCTTTTTCGAATTTGCCCGAGCAGATGCGCATGAAGACGATGCGGTCGTGATGCTGGGGGTTCATGTTGGCCTGGATCTTGAAGACGAACGACGTGAACTGGTCCGATGTCGGTTCGACGACGCCTTCCAGACATTTGCGCGGCTGCGGCTTCGGTGCCATACGCAGAAATTCTTCCAGGAAAGGCTTGACGCCGAAGTTGGTCATGGCCGAACCGAAGAACATCGGCGTCAGTTCGCCGCGCTTGACCTTTTCCATGTCGAATTCGTCGCCTGCTTCGTCGAGGAGCTCGATGTCGTCGATGAGACCCTGGTGGACGTCTTCATCGAGGAGTTCCTTGAAAATCGGGTCGTCGGCAGAGCCTTTGGTCGATGCCAGTTTGCGCTGGCCGTGGGTCGTGTCTTTTTCAAAGAGTTCGATAGACGACGAAGCCCGGTCGTAGATGCCCTGGTAGTTTCCGTTCAGGCCGATAGGCCAGTTCATAGGATAGGCGTGGATGCCCAGGATGTCTTCGATTTCATCCATGAGGTCGAAGGGGTTGCGGCCGAAGTGGTCGATTTTATTGACGAAGGTGAAGATGGGAATGCCCCGTTCTTTACAGACGCGGAAAAGTTTCTTTGTCTGGGCTTCGACGCCTTTGGCGACGTCGATGAGCATGACGGCGCTGTCGGCAGCCATGAGGGTCCGGTACGTATCTTCACTGAAGTCCTGATGGCCCGGCGTGTCGAGGATATTGATGTGATGGCCTTCGTAGTCGAACTGAAGGACCGAACTGGTGACAGAGATACCGCGCTGTTTTTCGATTTCCATCCAGTCCGAAACGGCGTGCTTCGCCGTCTTTCTGGCTTTGACGGAACCGGCCAGGTGGATAGCACCTCCGTAGAGCAGTAATTTTTCAGTCAGCGTCGTCTTACCAGCATCAGGGTGGGAGATGATGGCAAAAGTACGGCGATTATTTACTTCATCGATTAATGACATAGTACACCTCATCTGTAGTTAAAGCTAAAACATGCAAACACTATTTATTATATCGGGTTTTTCTGGGAACCGCAAGCGATTTACGGCTAGCATTTCTTGCCATTTCACGTTATAATAGACTTAAAATATACAGAATGAGAAGGAGCGTCTTACATCGTGATTATTACCAGAGAAACAGATTATGCCATCCGCATTTTACGGTCCCTGGCTGATTTACAATTGAAGAATATCCGGGAAATCAGTGATGAACAAATGGTACCCCGGCAATTTGCCTATAAAATTTCTAAAAAGCTCGAACGGGCCGGTTTCATCGAAATCATCCGCGGCGCCCAGGGCGGCTGCCGCCTGACCCGGGATTTGCATGACATTACCCTCATGGACATCATCAACGTCATGGAACGGGAAAATATGATCACCAGCTGCCTGGATGGCGATTTCCAATGCCCCTATCATCGCCGTTACGGTTTCTGCGACGTACACGAAGCCCTGGCTGGCGTACAGGGCAAGCTGTCGGCTTATTTGGCGACGATCCATTTGTATGACATCATGTTCCCCCACGGCGGCCCGGCGCCTGTGAAAGCGTCAGGGGCATCGCGGGACGCATTATAAAGGAGAAATTTTATGAAAAAAAAGACGTTTATTGCCGTTTGCATGTTTGCCTTATGGATGGCCCTGATTTTGCCGGCCATGCCGTCTTCCGTACAGGCTGCCAAAGGCGGTGGCGGTGTCCGCGTGTCGGCGCCGAAATCGCTGCCGGCGCCAAAGGCGGTGACGCCGAAAACCGGGACGGGCACAAAGGCAGCGCCCAATACGGGCAATACGAAACCCATCCAGGCTCAGCCGCGCAAGGCGGAAAGCCCGCAGGCCAATACGAACCGGACGACGTCTTCGTCCCGTCTGGGCAGCGTCATGCGTGGTGTCGGCCTCTTTGCCGGCGGCATGTTCCTGGGCAGTATGCTCAGCCATTTCTTTGGCTGGGGGTCCCTGGGCTGGGGCGCCGACATCCTCGGATTGTTAGTGAATATTTTCATTTTCTATCTGGTCATCAAAGGCATCGCGGCCCTTTGGCGGTTCTTACGCAACCGTTCGAAATGATGATTCAGGAAATCTATTATGATAAAAGGAGCGGTCATGGAGTATAAAATCATTGCTTGTGATATGGATGAAACGCTGCTCAGCAGCGATGCGACGATTTGCCAGCGCAATATCGACGCGATTAAAAAGGCGATTGCCAAGGGCGTGAAGTTCGTTCCCTGTACGGGACGGGGCTTCCGCTCCATCGAAGGCGTCCTCAAGACCCTGGACCTCTACGACCAGGCCGGTCAGTACGTCATCGGCTTCAACGGGGCCAATATTACGGAAAATAAGGGCAGCCGGTCCCTGTTCTGGGATCCCATTCCCTTCGACCTGGCCGACCAGCTCTTTCGCCGCTGCTGCACCTATGGCCAGTGCATGCATATCTATACGCGCGATGTCGTCTATATCACGAATATTACGCCTGATGAAGAAGCCTTCCTCCACGGACGCATGGGCTATGTGCCTGTCGAAACGGAGAGCCTCGATTTCATCCGCGGTAAAGAAGAAGTCTGCAAGCTCATCGTGACCAATACGGACTATGACTATTTGCAGCGGGTACACGCCGAACTCCAGCCCCTCCTGGGCGATATCACGGTCAGCTTCTCCAGCAACCGCTATATCGAATTTATGCACCGCGGCGTCAACAAAGGAACTGGCCTGCACAAACTGGCCGATCTCCTGGGCGTGCCTTATGAAGAGACCCTGGCCATCGGCGACAACATCAACGACACGGATATGCTCAAAGCGGCCGGCCTTTCCGTCGGCGTCCACAATCTCAACCCCATCATCCGCCCGTATTGCGACGTCGTCACCGACGCCACCAATGATGAAGGTGCCGTCGCCGAAGCCATCGAGAAGTATGTGTTGTGAGCGTGGTTCGTGGCTCGTAAGAAACTGAACTGCGAAGGCCGCGGCCGCAGGTCGCAGACCGTAAGCCTCTCCTATGAAGAGAGCCAATGGGCATTTACATCTAAAGCCATCCACTAACAACTAACCACTAGTCACTAACAACTTAAAAGGAGCTGTCGCGATGCGACAGCTCCTTTTGTGCTATAATATAAGGCAAAAGGGGGCTTTCTTATGGATAGCTATGAATTGAGCCGCCATGCGGCTCACGTGCGGCAGAATATCGTCAAGATGGTTACCCTGGCCCAGTCGGGTCATCCGGGTGGTTCCTTGTCCATCGTCGATATGCTGCAGGTCTTGTATTTTGATGTCATGCGGGTCGACCCCAAGCGCCCTCACTGGCCGGACCGGGACCGTTTCGTCCTCTCGAAAGGCCATACCGTGCCGGCGTTGTACGCGACGCTGGCCGAACGGGGATTTTTCCCGGAAGAGGAACTGTGGCACCTGCGCCAGTGCGGCGCCATGCTTCAGGGCAATCCCGACATGAATACGACGCCGGGCATCGATATGACCACCGGGTCCCTCGGCCAGGGCTTGTCGGCAGCCAATGGCATGGCCATGACGGCCAAATTGGACGGGGCAGACTGGCGGGTCTACGTCATCGCCGGCGACGGCGAAATCGAAGAAGGCCAGATCTGGGAAGCGGCTATGTCAGCAGCTCAGTATAAGCTGGACAACCTGACGCTGTTCATCGACCACAACGGCCTGCAGATCGACGGGTCCAATGAAGAAGTCATGGACGTCATGCCCATTGCCGACAAGTTCCGGGCCTTCCGCTGGAATGTCCTGGACATCGACGGCCACGATTACGATGCCATCAAAGCGGCTCTGGCCCAGGCCAAGGCCCTGAAAGGGAAACCGACGGCCATCATCGCCCAGACCGTCAAGGGCAAAGGCGTGTCCTTCATGGAAAACGCCGTGTCCTGGCATGGCAAGGCGCCGACGAAAGAAGAATGTGAACGGGCGTTACGTGAATTAGGGGGCGAAGGCTGATGGCAATGGCAACACGTGATGCTTACGGGCATCTCTTAGAAACGGAATTGTATAAAAATCCCAAGATCGTCGTCCTCGACGCCGACCTGGGCTCGTCGACGCGGTCCATCGCTTTTAAGGAGGTCGCGCCGGAACGCTACTTCGACATGGGCATTTCCGAACAGGATATGATGGGGACGGCTGCCGGCTTTGCCGCTTGCGGCAAGATTCCCCTGGCCAGCACCTTTGCCGTCTTCGGCACGGGCCGGGCGTTTGAACAGATTCGCAACTCCATCTGCCTGCCGCGGCTCAATGTCAAAATCTGTGCCACTCATGCCGGCCTCAGTGTCGGCGAAGACGGGGCGACGCACCAGTCCGTCGAAGACCTGGCTCTCATGCGCAGCCTGCCCAATATGACCGTCGTCTGTCCGGCCGATGCGGCGGAAACGGAAGCCGTCATCCGGGCTGCCATTGCCCACGACGGGCCGGTCTACGTGCGCATGGGCCGGGCCAAAGTCGATGACGTCTACCAGGGCAGCTGTCCTTTCCAGTGGGGGAAGGGGACGGTCCTGCGCGAAGGCCGGGATGTGACCATCATCGCCACGGGCCTCATGGTCCAGCAGGCCCTGATTGCGGCGGACACCCTGGCAGCCCAGGGAAAACAGGCCATGGTCATCGATATGGCAGCCATCAAGCCCCTGGACGAAGACCTGGTCGTCGCTGCGGCCAAACAGACGGGTTTCGTCGTCACAGCTGAAGAACACAGCGTCATCGGCGGCCTGGGCAGTGCCGTGGCAGAAACCTTGTCGCGCCGCCATCCGACCCGCCAGGCCTATGTCGGCATCGATGATTGTTTCGGCGAATCGGGCAAGGCCGGAGAACTCTTGCAGAAATACGGCCTTACGGCAGAGGCCATCGTCAAGGCTTGCCTTTTGGCCTGATTTTCAGTATGATAAAAAGCGGCGGACCTCGGTGCGCTAAATTGAAGAAAGGAAACATGAATACATGATTTCTACAGAAGCAATGATGAAATTACAGAATGGCAGTGATGTCCGCGGCGTCGCCGTTGCCGGCGTCCCCGGTGAAGACGTCACGTTGGTACCGGAAGCGGTCAACCGCATTGCCGCTGGCTTTGCCAAGTTTTTGGCGAAGAAGCTGAATAAACAGGTGAGTGACTTGCACATTGCCGTCGGCCACGATTCCCGCGTATCGGCAGCTATGATGAAAGAAGCCGTCTTCGGCGGCCTCCTCGGTCAAGGCGTCCACGTCACGGACTGCGGCCTGGCTTCGACACCGGCTATGTTCATGTCCATCATTTTTGAAGATACTCACATGGATGGCTCCATCATGATTACGGCCAGCCATTTGCCGTATAACCGCAACGGATTGAAATTCTTTACCGTCGACGGCGGTCTGGAAAAGAGCGAGGTCACGGAAGTCCTGAGCCTGGCTTCCCAGTCGTCGGCCATGGCTGTCTCGTCGGCTGCCATTGCCTCGCTGGACCTGATTGACCTCTATTCGCTGCATCTGCGCCGCAAAATCTGCGCCGGCCTCTGTGCCGGGATGTACGACCGTCCTTTGGAAGGGATGCACATCGTCGTCGATGCCGGCAACGGCAGCGGCGGATTCTTTGCCACCAAGGTCCTTTCTGAACTCGGCGCCGATACGACGGGCAGCCAGTTCCTCGAACCGGATGGCATGTTCCCGAACCATATCCCTAACCCGGAAAATGCCGACGCCATGGCGTCGATCCGTCAGGCCGTCCTCGACAACAAAGCCGACCTGGGCCTCATCTTCGACACCGACGTCGACCGCATGAGCGCCGTCCTGCCCGATGGGAAAGAAATCAACCGCAATGCCCTCATCGCTATGATGGCCGCTATCCTGGCGCCCGATTATCCTGGCAGCACCATCGTCACCGACTCGGTCACGTCGGATGAACTGACGACGTTCCTCCAGGATGAACTCCACTTGGTCCATCACCGCTACATGCGGGGCTATAAAAATGTCATCGACGAATGTATCCGCCTCAACGAGGCCGGCACGGTCTCGCCGCTGGCTATCGAAACGTCGGGCCACGGTGCGCTGAGCGAAAACTACTACCTCGACGACGGTGCCTACCTGGCGGTCAAACTGCTCATCGCTGCGGCGAAAGCCAAGAAAGAAGGCAAACAGCTCGGCGACCTCATCGCCAAACTGGGCCATCCGGCAGAAGGCGTCGAATTTCGCCTGAAAATCACCGGCACTGATGGTGTCCAGGCCTATGGGGCTGACGTGCTCAAACAGTTCGAAGACCGGGCCGCTGCAGCCGGCATTTCCATCGCCAAGCCGTCCTATGAAGGCGTGCGCCTCGTATTCCCCAACGGCTGGGCCCTGTTGCGCATGTCCCTCCACGACCCGAACATGCCGCTGAATATCGAAAGCAGGGAAAAAGGCGGCTGCCAGCAGATCGCCAGCCAGGTGAAAGGCCTGCTTACGGGCTTTGAACACCTCGATACCAGCGTAATCCAGTAAGACGTAACGAAAAGAACCCTTGACCCAAGGGTTCTTTTTTTGTATAATAAGGCCATAATCATGTGACTGACGGAAGTGGAGTTACCACGGGGAGCATGATTTCTTGAAGCCGACCGTCTGGGCAAACTTCCAGCGGAGCGGCCTTTTTTTATGCAGAGAACAGGAGTGACAACTACTATGGCAAAGGTATTGAGCGATATCGAAATTGCACAGCAGACGAAATTGGAACCGATTACGGCCATTGCAAACCAAGTCGGCCTCACCGATGATGACTTGGAACTCTACGGAAAATATAAAGCAAAGATTTCTTTTGACGCCATCAAACGCCTCTCGAAGAACGAAGATGGGAAACTGGTCCTGGTCACGGCCATTACGCCGACGCCGGCCGGTGAAGGCAAGACCTTGACGACCATCGGCCTGGCCCAGGCCCTGAACTACATGGGTCATAAAGCCGTCGTCGCTCTGCGCGAACCGTCCCTGGGACCGGTCTTCGGCATCAAAGGCGGTGCTGCCGGCGGTGGTTACTCCCAGGTCCTGCCGATGGAAGACATCAACCTGCATTTTACCGGCGACATGCATGCCATTACGGCTGCCAACAACCTCTTGGCCGCAGCCATCGATAATCACGTCCACCAGGGCAATGCCCTGCGCATCGACGTGCGCCGCGTCATCTGGAAGCGCGTCATGGACATGAACGACCGGGCCCTGCGCAACATCGTCGTCGGCATGGGCGGCAAAGTCTGCGGTTTCCCGCGGGAAGACCACTTCATGATTACTGTCGCATCGGAAATCATGGCAGCCCTCTGCCTGGCCAGTGACCTCATGGACCTCAAGAAACGCATGGGCGACATCACCGTAGCCTATGACCTGGACGGCAATCTGGTCACGGCCCGCCAGCTCGGCGTCGAAGGGGCTATGGCCATCCTCATGAAGGATGCCATCAAACCGAACCTGGTCCAGACCATCGAACACACACCGGCCCTGGTCCACGGCGGTCCTTTCGCCAACATCGCCCACGGCTGCAACTCCGTCGTCGCCACCAAGCTGGCCATGAAGATGGGGGACATCGCCGTTACGGAAGCCGGTTTCGGTGCCGACTTGGGGGCCGAAAAGTTCATGGACATCAAGTGCCGTTTCGCCGGCATCAAACCGGATGCTGTCGTCATCGTCGCTACGGTCCGCGCCTTGAAGATGCACGGCGGCGTCGACAAGAAGAACCTGCAGGAAGAAAATGTCGAAGCCTTGAAGAAGGGCTTTGCCAACCTGGCAAAACATATCGAAAATATGCGTCTCTTCGACGTGCCTGTCGTCGTAGGCATCAATAAATTTATCAGCGATACAGACGAAGAAATCGCAACGCTCCGTAAACTCTGCGAAGATTACGGCGTCGAAGTCGCCCTCAATAACTGCTGGGCCGAAGGTGGCAAAGGGGGCGTTGAAATGGGTGAAAAAGTCTTGAAACTGCTGCAGCAGCCGAAGACTCCGTACAAGCCGCTCTACGATGTCAACGCTTCGATTCCTGAAAAAATGGAAACTATCGTCAAGAAAGTCTACGGCGGTGACGGCGTCATCTTTGAAGGCAACGCCCAGAAACAGATCAAAGAATTAGAAGCCTTTGGCCTCGATAAAATGCCGATTTGCGTGGCCAAGACGCAGTATTCCCTGTCGGATAATCCGGCGCTCCTCGGTGCGCCCAAGGGCTTCAAGGTCACGGTCAAGGACGTCCGCGTCTGCACCGGTGCCGGTTTCATCGTCTGCCAGACGAGCAATATCATGACCATGCCGGGCCTGCCGAAAGTACCGGCTGCCAACCGCATGGATATCGACGAAAACGGCGTCATTACGGGATTGTTCTAAGATGGATTTTGCACAATTCCAATCCCTGCCCCTCGACGAGCTCCTGGAAGTCACGGCTTCCAAGGAACCCGTTCCCGGTGGCGGCGGCATCGCGGCTATGACCGCTGCTTCGGCAGCAGCGCTTGTAGAAATGGTTGCCAACCTGACCATCGGTAAGAAGGGCTATGGTGAAATCGAAAAACTCATGGTATCCATCGGCAACAAGGCCCACGGCTTGCGCCAGCGTTACCTCAAGGGTATCGCCGAAGATGCGGCAGCCTTTGACGGCGTTATCCGTGCCGTCCGCCTGCCCAAGGATACGCCTGATCGAACGGCCAAGGTTCAGCAGGCCTTCAAGGATGCGGCTCTATCGCCGTTTGAATTGGGGAAGGACATCTTCGTCCTCCTCCAGCTGGCAGAACAAGTCGTCCGCTACGGCAACGCCTGGGTCATCACCGATGGCGTCATCGCCACCATGAATGCCAGGGCCGCTATGCGCTCGGCTTTCTACAGCGTCCGCATCAATTTGAAATCCATCAAAGACGAAACCTTCGTGAAGCAGATGATCAACGAAATCCGCGAAATCGAAGAAAAAGCGGCCATCGTCGAACAAAACGTAGAATACGAATACCGGAAGCGGTGAAAAAAAGCTTGTCGCACGTGCGACAAGCTTTTTTTGTGGCTAGCAGTTACAAACTCCATACTACAAACTATGAAGTAAAAGACAAGCATTCATTTTCATCGCTTGCGATACCGTAGGGGACGCCCAAAGGGCGTCCCGCTGTGAATCGTGGGTATGACCATTCTGGGATATGGGGCTTTTTTTCACGCATCACCCGTCATGCATTACGTGTGCACCATCGTTTCAGGCGGGCCGCCTTACCAGGTCGGCCCCTACGAATCCAGGGAACCCTGGTCGGATAGGAAGCCGCTCATTCCCCACAAGCCACGAGCCACATCTTGTTATCTTCTCCTGGATACCGTATAATAGAAATATTAACGAAAGGAGAATTCTATGTTCGATTTTAATATACTTTCTATTATCGCCGGCCTTCCGGGCCTGCTCATTGCCATGGTCGTCCATGAATACGCTCATGCCCAGGTAGCGGACTGGATGGGCGACGATACGCCGCGTATGACTGGGCGGCTGACGTTGAATCCCGTTGCCCATATCGATCCGGTCGGGTTAATTATGCTCCTCGTGGCGCAGTTCGGCTGGGCCAAGCCGGTCATGATCAATCCGGGGAACTTCCGCAACTGGCGGAAAGGGGAAATCTGTGTATCCCTGGCCGGGCCCATGTCCAATCTCCTCATGGCCTTCCTGGCCCTGGTCGTCGAAGTCATTTTCGTCAAGGCCCATCTCTTTACGACGACAGCCCTGCCCATGGTCCTTCACCTCATTGTCTTGTACAATGTCAACTTTGCCATTTTCAACATGATTCCCTTGCCGCCCCTCGACGGTTCGCGGGTCCTCATGTGCTTTTTGCCGACGTCGTGGAATTATAAGCTGGCCAGCCTGGAACGCTACAGCTTCCTCATCCTCATCGCCTTGATGATGACGCCGTTCTTCACGTATATCCTCATTCCCTTGCAGCGCCTGGTCTTCGCGCTGTTCAGCTTGATCCTGGCACCGTTTTTATAAAGGAGGCGCGTTTCTATGATGTACAAAAAAGTAATGGCTTCGGCCTTGTTGTGGGCAGCCTTGACGGCTTCGGCTGGTGCTTTTGATTATAATCAGTCTGTCGATGAAATCGCGGAAAGCCCGCTTACGGCCTATCAGACAGTCTATCTCGGCATGCCCCGGGCCGATTTCGATGCCAATTTCTCCATCCTGCCGGACTGGACGTTTTACGGCAGCTCCGTGTCCTTTACGGAACGGGCCGAACGGACGTCGGTCGTCAAGAACGTATCGGTCACGGAAGGCATTGAAATCTTTTCGGCCGACACGTCGGCCAAGGGCAAGGTCCTGGCTTTCGACAATTACTTCAAGACGACCGACAAGGCGACGGCCAAGAGTATTTATTCCCGCCTGGTCGCCACGATTTATTCCAATATGGAAAATTTCCCGGTCAAACAGACCAGCAAAGAAGTGGAATGGACCCAGGATGACGTATCGATTACCGTCGCCTTTGACGGCCAAAAGGACAGCGACGGGAACTATATCGTCTATATCCGGCGCTACAACAACAAGATATTGAAGTAACCTCTTTATTGACAACCATATTGACAACGAACATAAGACCGTATATAATGAGAATGTAAACAATTTTACCTTTTGACTTTTAGCTTCTTGATAAGGAGTTGATTTTATGAATCGCGTAAAAACGGTATTCCTCATGACGGCCCTGGCCGGTATCCTCATGGCCATCGGCGGCCTTATCGGCGGCCGCAGCGGCGTCATGGTCATGTTCATCATCGCTACGGCGATGAATTTCTTTTCCTACTGGTTCAGTGATACGATGGTCTTGAAAGCTTATCGGGCCCAGGAAGTCGGCGAAGACCACTACTTGTACCGCATCGTCGCCGACCTGGCCCAGCGGGCGGAACTGCCCATGCCGAAAGTTTACATCATCCCGACGGAGGTACCCAATGCCTTTGCTACGGGCCGAAGCCCCTCCCATGCCGCCGTTGCGGCAACTGCCGGAATTTTGGATCTTCTCGACGAAGATGAAATCCGCGGCGTCCTGGCCCATGAAATGAGCCATATCCTGCATCGGGATATCCTCATCAGTACCATCGTTGCCACGTTTGCCAGTGCCATCGGCATGATCGCCAACATTGCCCAGTGGGCCGCCATCTTCGGCGGCGGCCGCGATGATGATGGCGACGGCAATCCCATCGCCCTCTTGGTGACGGCTATCGTCGCGCCCCTGGCTGCTTCTGTCATCCAGCTCGGCATCTCCCGGACAAGGGAATACATGGCCGATGAAGAAGGGGGACGCATGATCGATGACCCCATCGCCCTGGCCCGGGCCTTAGCGAAAATCGACAACTACGCCCATCATTACGCCCTGCCCGGTGCGACCAAGGCGACGGCCCACATGTGCATCATCAATCCCTTCGCCGGTGCCGGCAGTGCCATTGCCAACCTGTTCAGCACCCATCCGCCGACAGAACAGCGCATCGAACGCTTGGAAGAACTGGACAAAGAATTACATGATTAATGTTTTACCGTAGGGGCCGTCCTAAAAGGCGGCCCGCCTGCTTCCTTTATCATGGCGAGTCGCCCTTGGGGCGCCCCCTACAGAAAAAAGGCTTGTCGCACATGCGACAAGCCTTTTTCTATTGCATTTTCCGTCAGACAAGATATAATAAAACCATTGCAATAGAAATGAAACAGGTGAGGGGGAAGCTGGTTGGCACAGTACATCATGCTGCAAGGGACGAGTTCTCATGTCGGCAAGAGCATCATTACGACGGCGTTGTGCCGTATTTTCTTACAAGACGGGAAGAAAGTCGTGCCTTTCAAGGCTCAGAATATGGCCCTAAATTCGTATGTCACTGCCGATGGCCGGGAAATGGGCCGGGCCCAGGTCGCCCAGGCAGAGGCTGCGGGATTGCTGCCCATGGTGGCCATGAATCCCGTTCTCTTGAAGCCCACAGGAAATGCCTGCTCGCAGGTCATCATCGACGGCCGCCCCGTCGGCAATATGTCGGCCCGGGACTACCACAAAGGCTATTCGCTCAAGGCCTTCGATGCCGTCAAGCGCGCCCTGGCTGAACTGGATAAGGCTTACGATACCTTGGTCATCGAAGGCGCCGGCAGTCCGGCAGAGATCAATTTGAAAGATCACGATATCGTCAATATGCGCGTCGCCAAATACCTAGGAGCACCGGTGCTCTTAGTGGCCGATATCGACCGCGGCGGTTCGCTGGCCGCCCTGGTCGGCACGCTGGAGCTGCTCGACCCGGACGAACGGGACCTGGTCAAAGGCCTGGTCATCAATAAATTCCGCGGCGACGTATCGCTATTTACGCCGGCCATTGACTTTTTAGAGAAAAAGACAGGCAAGCCCGTCCTGGGCGTAGTCCCTTATGTCGACGACCTGGGCATCGACGAAGAAGATTCCGTGTCCCTCGACGATCAGGAACAGCGGCCGGCAGCCGATAAGGTATCCATCGCCGTCGTCCAGGTCCCGAAGATTTCCAATTTCACCGATTTTGACAGCCTGGCCCGGGAAGACGACGTCGCCTTGTACTACGCCCGCCATCCCAGCGACCTGGCCGGTGCCGATGCGGTCATCCTGCCGGGCAGCAAGAACACGACGGAAGATTTGCTCTTCCTCCGCGAAAACGGCTGGCCCCAGGCCCTGTACGATTTCATGGCGCAGAAAAAGCCGGTCATCGGCATCTGCGGCGGCTACCAGATGATGGGAGAAGCCGTCTGTGACCCGGAACGGACTGAATCCGATATAGGCCGCGTCGAAGGCCTGCATCTCCTGGGCGTGACGACGACCTTTGTATCCCGGAAATTGACGTCCCAAGTGACAGCCGACTGCCGGGAACTGCCCTTTTTAGGAGAAACGCTGTCGATTCCCAACTTATCCGGCTACGAAATCCACATGGGCCGGACAGAAAGCGGCGGGGACGACGTCTATCCCTTTATCGTCACCGGCCGCGCTGGCCAGCCCTGCCAAAGCCCGGCCGGCGCAGCCCGGAAAGACGGCCTGGCCTGGGGCACGTACATCCACGGCCTCTTTGACAACGACGAGTTCCGCCGTCAGTTCCTCAATGGCCTGCGGAAGCAGAAGGGCTGGGATGCCCTGCCGGTGACACGGCATTACCGGCAGGAAAAAGAAGCGAAATACGACCGCCTGGCCCGGATTGTCCGCCAGTCCCTGGATATGAAGCGCCTGCGGCAGATTATGGAAGAAGGAATACAATGATTACTGTACTGACCGCTTTTATCGTAGATTTCATCATCGGCGACCCCCATACGAAACTTCATCCCGTCGCCCTCATCGGCCGCTGGATCAGCTTGCTCGAACGCTTGTTTTATAATGAAAAATCGACGAAGTGGGAACATTTCATCTTAGGCGGTTTGACCGTCGTCATTACCCTGCTGTTTGTCTATAATATCACGCTGGTCCTGGTCCTGGCCCTGGAATTTTTGCCGAATGAACACTGGAGTTATATCATCCAGGGCGTCCTCCTGTCCTTCATGATCTGCCCGCGCAGCCTAGCTAAGGCCGGCCGCGAAGTCTACCGGTATCTCGTCCGCCATCATCTGCGCATTGCCCAGCTCAAAGTCGGCAAGATTGTCGGCCGCGATACGAATCATCTGGACAGTCCGGAAGTGACGCGGGCGACGGTGGAAACGATTGCTGAAAATACCGTCGACGGCATCGTGTCGCCGCTGTTCTTCTTCGCCATCGGCGGCCTGCCCCTGGCCGTCGTCTATCGTGCGGCGAATACCCTCGATTCCATGATCGGCTATAAGAATGATAAATACATTTATTTCGGCCGCGTCGCAGCCCGCGTCGACGACGTCCTCAACTACATCCCGGCCCGCCTTACGGGACTGCTGTTCATCGCCGTCGCCGCCTGCCTGGGTTATGACGCCAAAGGAGCCTGGCGCATCATGCGCCGCGATGCTTCCAAGCATCCCAGTCCCAATGGCGGCTATGCCGAAGCGACCGTGGCCGGTGCCTTGGGCATCCGTTTGGGCGGGCATAACCGCTATTTTGGCAAGGATACGTTCCGTGAATATATGGGTGATGCCAACCATGAACTGGAGCCGCAGTACATCCGCAAGACGATATATCTCATGTACGGCGTATCCCTGACTGTCGGTGTCCTGACAGCCCTTCTTTCCTTGGGGCTCTACGGCTTATGGAGCTGACTGTCCGCGTCCCCGGTTCGTGTGGGGAAGTGATGCAGGGTATCTGGCAGGATGAGCCCTTCCTGATCACGTGTCCCATCGACCGGTACAGTACGGTCGTCGTCCGTCCCGGCAGGGGACGGCTCCTGGGCGGCGGGGAAAAGGCCCGTCGGGCTTTGGACCTGGGCCGGACATATTGCCGGTGCCAGGACCTTCCGTATGATTTTTTCCTGACGTCGGACCTGCCTCCTGGCAAGGGCATGGCTTCAAGTTCCGCCGATATCTGCGCGGTCCTGGCCGCCGTCGCCGCCGTTTGCCAAAAGTCACTTTCTCAGCAGGACATAGGCCGTCTGGCAGCTTCCATTGAGCCGACAGACGGCGTTTTTTGTCAGGGCATGGCCATGATACAGCCGGAAACAGGGGCTATCTGGCACGTGTTTCCCCAGGTGCCGTCCCTGGCTATTGCCGTCTTCGATGTCGGCGGGACCGTCGATACCGTCGCTTTCCACCGGGTCCATCGGGACCGGATCCGGCCGGTCCAGGCGCCTCTTTTTCTGGGTCTGCAGCTCCTGACGGCTTCCTTGACCGACCGCCACCTGGGGCTGGCGGCTTCTCTCAGTGCCCTGGCCAATCAGCCGTGGCTGCCGAAACCGGATTTTACGGCTTTTCTCCAGGCCGCCCTGGATCATCCTGCCGTAGTCGGCGTCAATGTGGCCCACAGCGGCACCGTCGCCGGCGTCTTCTTTGGTTGTGAAGCTTCTCCGGTATCCCGGGAAGCGGTCATTGACACCCTGTGCCGGCAGTTCCCGCAGTGGTCCTATCGGGAAACGGTTCAGTTGCAGCCGGGCGGTATTTTTACAGAAATCAGGTGACTTCATGATACAGCGATTTGAACATGGCGGCAATGTCTACCAGCCGTCGCCGAAAGGAAAGGCCTGGCTGGATTTCAGTGCCAATATCAATCCCCTGGGCCTGTCACCGGCTGTGCGCCAGGCGCTGGCGGCCCATCTCGACCAGGTCGTCCACTATCCGGATCCGGCCGGGACTGCCTTGCGCCAGGCCTTGGAACAGGCTTATGGCGTACCAGGCGGATCTATCGTCCTCGGCAATGGCGCTGCCGAGCTTTTTTATCTTTATATGCATACCTTCCGGCCTCAGCGGGTCCTGCTGCCGGTCCCTTCCTTCAGTGAATACGAACGGGCTGCACGGGCTGCCGGGGCCGTCGTCGATTATGGTTATCTGAAGGAGGACGACGGCTTCGCCTTCCCCTGGAAGGAGCTTCGTCAGGCCTGCGGCCAGTCGGACTGCATCGTCCTCGGCAATCCCAACAACCCGACCGGGACCTTGGCTGCGGCCGATGAAATCATGGCCCTGGCTGAAGTCGGCGCCCGCAAGGGGACGGACATCCTCGTCGATGAATCGTTCCTCGATTTCCTCGAATCCGACGAGGCTTATTCGGTCCTTCGCCAGGCCTGGGACAGGGATAACCTCTTTGTCATCCGGTCGCTGACGAAATTTTACGCCCTGCCCGGCCTGCGCCTAGGCTTCGGCGTCACGTCGCCCTTGCGGCGCGGCCTCATGGAAGGCCATAAGGACGTCTGGAATGTCAATGTCCTGGCCCAATATGCCGGCGTCGCCGGACTGAGGGACCGGGCCTATCAGCAGGCTTCGCGCCAACTGGTCCAGCAGGAAAAAGAATGGCTGTACGGTCAGATGAAAAAAATTCCCGGTCTCTGCGTCTATCCGCCGTGCGTCAATTTCATCTTCTGGAAACTGACTGGCGACGGCGCCCGGACGGCTGACCTGGCAGAAGTGCTGAAAGCCCAGGGCTTGATGATACGCGACTGCGCCAACTATCCCGGCCTGTCGGCAGCTTATGGCCGGACTGCTGTGCGGACACATGAAGAAAATGAAAGATTCGTGGCTCTTTTAGCGGAAAATATTAGATAAGTTCGAGATTTCACGAAAATATTAAAGAAAGATTAAAGGCTCATTAGAATTAGATTAAACTTGCAAAAAAGTCATGATTTTTTTTCTTTTTTATGATAGAATGAAGTCACAAATTAAACTATTTAATTTATTATATTTTCTGTCCTTATGATTTCTTGACAAAATCTAAAATTTTACAAAGATAGGAGGAGTGTCATATGGGAGAAAATAAAGGAAACAGAACGATTGCTATCGGATTAATGTTGTTCGCACTGTTCTTTGGTGCTGGGAACCTGATTTTCCCGGCTGCCATGGGGCAGGCTGCCGGATCGAATGTCTGGTGGGCTGTCCTGGGCTTCGTCGTCACCGGTGTCGGCCTGCCGCTGGCCGGGGTCCTGGCTATGGGCTACTCGGGCTGTAAGAACTTGCAGGAACTGGCTGGCCGCGTCCATCCGGCATACGGTCTCTTTTTTACCGTCATCTGTTATCTGACAATCGGACCGTTCTTCGCTATCCCTCGTACAGGCAGTGTATCTTATGAAATCGCCGTCCGTCCCTTCTTGCAGAGCGGTGGCAGTGACATAGTCATGACGGGCTTCTTGGTCCTGTTCTTCGTCATTTCTTTCTGGCTGTCCGTATCGCCGCAGAAACTGGTCGACCGCATCGGCAAGATTTTGACGCCGGCCCTGCTGCTGACGATTTTGCTGCTCATTGCCAAATCCTTCATTACGCCCCTCGGCTCGCCGCAAGACCCGACGGCTGCTTATGCGACGGCCAGCATCGCTGCCGTACAGGGCGTCCTCGATGGTTACAACACAATGGATGCGATTGCATCGCTGGTCTTCGCCATCCTGGTCATTGAATTTGTCATGGAAGACGGCGCTACGGAACCGGCTGCCATTACGAAAGAAGTCTTTAAAGCCGGCCTGATTGCTGTAGGCTGCCTGGCTTTCGTCTACATCTTCATCGCCAAGATCGGTGCCGACAGCGTCGCTGCCTTCGGTATCCAGGAAACGGGCGCACCGGTCCTCTCTAAGAGCGCCATGATCCTCTTTGGCAACGTTGGGGCTGTTATCCTGGCTGTCATCGTACTCCTGGCCTGCTTGTCGACCTCTATCGGCCTGATTACGTCGTGCGCTACGTATTTCAATGAACTCGTCGGCAACATCGGCTATAAGAAATGGGTCACCATCTTCACAGTCATTTCCTTCTTCGTTGCCATGTTCGGCTTGAAGACCATCATCGTCGCCGCTATTCCGGTCCTGATGTTCATTTATCCACTCGTCGTCGCTATCATCATCCTGACTTTCCTCAATAACCTGTATGATGGACGGCAGTGCGTCTACGCCTGGACCATCGGCCTGACCCTGATTCCGGCCTTGGTCACCGGCCTCCAGACGGCTAAGATTTCCTTAGGGCCTATCGACAGCATCTTCAATACGATGGTACCGCTCCACACCCTGGGCATGGGGTGGATCAGCTTCACCATTGCCGGCTTCATCATCGGCCTGATCTGGAAAGCGGCTGTTTCCAGCAAATCTGTTAATCAATAGGGAGCGAAGACACATATCATGAATATATTACGTCGTAAATCTTTTGATGACCTGCTGGCCCATACGCAGGAAAAGAAATTGAATAAGGCTCTTGGAGCCTTCGATATCACCCTCATGGGCCTGGGCATCATCATCGGTACGGGAATCTTCGTCCTCACCGGCATCGGTGCAGCTAAATACGCCGGTCCGGGCCTGATGTTATCCTTCGTCTTCGCCGCGATTACTTGTGCGTTTGTCTGCCTGGCTTATTCGGAACTGGCTTCGTTCCTGCCCGTATCCGGCAGCTCCTATACCTACGCTTATGCGTCCCTCGGCGAAATCTTTGGCTGGTGGGTCGGCTGGAGCCTCATCCTGGAATACTCGGTCGGAGCCAGTGCCGTAGCCGGCGGCTGGTCGGCGTACTTCGTCGGCATCCTTCATTCCTGCGGCATCGACTTGCCGAAAGCCTTGACGGCGGTACCGGCTGACGGTGGTATCATCAACCTGCCGGCTGTCCTCATCGTTGCCCTGGCTACGGCGCTCCTCGTCGTCGGCGTCCGCGAAAGCGCTCACGTCAACCGCATCCTGGTGTATGTCAAGATTGGTACGATTTTCCTCTTCCTCTTCCTGGCGGCACCACACATCGAACCGATGAACTGGCAGCCGTTCCTGCCCTATGGCATCCACGGCGTCTTTGCCGGCACGGCAGTCCTCTTCTTCGCCTACCTGGGCTTCGACGCCTTGTCGACGGCGGCAGAAGAAACGAAGAATCCGAAACATGACATGCCTATCGGCATCATCTCGGCCCTGGCCATCTGTACGGTCCTGTACATCGCCGTCTGCGCTGCCATGACTGGCGTCGTTCCGTATCCCATGCTCGATACGGCCGCTCCGGCCTCCTTCGTCCTGGAATACATCGGACTCCATCTCGGTTCGGCCATCGTCGGTACCGGCGCCATCTGCGGCCTGTCGACAGTCGTCCTGGGCATGCTCTTCGCCCAGAGCCGGGCCCTCTATTCGATGAGTCGTGACGGCCTCATGCCGATGAGTCTCTATAAGGTTCATCCGAAGTTCCATACGCCGTATATCATCCAGATTGTCATCGGCATCATCGTCGCCTGCATTACCGGTTTCACGCCGATCCACATCGTCGCGGAAACGTGCAGCGCCGGTACGATTTTCGCTTTCCTCTGTTCCTGTGTCGGCATCCTCGTCCTGCGCCGGCTCTATCCCGACCATCCGCGCGGATTCCGCTGTCCTGCCGTCCACATCATCGCCCCGCTGGGCTTCATTTGCTGTGCCTTCATCTTTTCTGAATTGTCGTCGCATACGCTGATATTGTTCACGGGCTGGACCATCCTGGGTCTCATCATCTACATGGTCTACGGACGCAAACACAGCCTCTTGCAGCAGGAGGGGAAGTAAGGCGCTTTGCGCCGTGGGTCGTTTGCCGTGGGGCGTGGGTCGTTCATCGAACCTTCGCCAAACGAATCACGAACCACAAAAAAAGCTGCCGCTTACGCGGCAGCTTTTTTTATTTCACTTTATTCTTCAAGGTCCCGATGGCGGGAATGGTGATTTCTACCGTATCGCCGGAGTGGAGGAAGCGGGGCGGATTGAAGCCGACGCCGACGCCGCTGGGCGTACCGGTAGCGATGATGTCGCCCGGGAAGAGGGTCGTGCCCTGGGAAATGGTGTGGATCAGTTCAGGGATAGTGAAGATAAATTCACCGGTCGAACCATCCTGATGGACTTCGTTATTGACCTTGGTAACGATATCGAACGTATCCGGAGCGGCATCGCGCAAGAGGATATACGGCCCGATGGGGCAGAAGGTATCCAGGCTCTTGCCGTGGAACCACTGGACGTGGTTGGCCTGCAGGTCCCGGGCCGTGACGTCGTTGAGGATAGTGAAACCGTAGACGTGGTCCATGGCTTCGCCGACGGTGATGTCCGAACCTTCCTTGCCGATGATGACGGCCAGTTCGCCTTCATAGTCGACTTGAGATGTGACGTTCGTATGGGGGTCGATGAGGTCATCCGGGCCGATGACCGACGACGTAGCCTTGGTGAAGATGACCGGATATTTTGGCGGTTTAGGCATGGCTGTCTTGTCAAATTCGGCAATGTGTTCCGTATAGTTCTTGCCGATACAGAAAATATTCCGTTCCATATGGGGGATAGGGGCCATGATGCGTATCGTATCGAGCGGTTTGGCCTTGACGGCGCCCGTCTTTTCGTTCTGTTCCAGCGCATCGGCCAGGGCCAGCAGGCCGTCGTTGCCTTGACGGATGAATTCCAGCATCGTTTCCGGAAGGGGCGTAAAGAAAGCTTCTTCCAGGGCAATAGCCCCGTAGACCCCGTCTTCCGCTTCATTCAGGACGCCCCACTGGACGAACCCGAGGTCTTCAAAAGTGACAAGTTTTTTTATCATCATAAAAATTCGACTCCTTTACTCATGATAACTTATTATAGCATGACCACTAAAGAATGACTAGCGTAGCGGGATGCTCCGCCGTGAAATTCAACCACATCCTGTTCTTTAGCATAATTTCAGGTTTTACGAGCCATGGACTATGAACGATTGCTTTTTCTCGGACTCAGATGCGGCTATGCCGCGACAGACTCAAGCTGACAACGACGCTTCGGGAAGCCCTCAGCGCGTAGCGGGCCGCCCTCTGGGACAGCCCCTACGGAATCGCAGTCAGGCGATGGGAACAGTCTGCAGATGGCAGGCTGCGCGGTTCTACAGAACACAAGAAGACACAGCCATTGGCCGTATGCGTAGGGGCCGTCCCAACGGGCGGCCCGCCTGATAGAGAGTGTACACACTATGCATGATGGGAGATGCATAAAGAATACCGCATATACCAGAAGAGTTATATCTACGATTCCTACGGTTAACGTAAAAAAAGGGGCTGTCTGAATGTGGCAGCCCCTTTTTATATCTACTTATTATTAAATTATTATTAAACTAAGCCCTGTTCAATCATGACGTCGGCGACTTTCATGAAGGCCGTGATGTTGGCACCGGCTACGTAGTTGTCGGGGACGCCGTATTTTGCGGCGTTGTCACGGGATTCTTCGAAGATATTGCGCATGATGTCTTTGAGGGTATCGTCGACTTTTTCGAAGGACCAAGACAGGCGTTCCGAGTTCTGGGCCATTTCCAGGGCCGATACGGCGACACCACCCGCATTTGCGGCTTTAGCCGGTGCGAAGAGGACGCCGTGTTCCTGGAAGTATGCCATGGCGTCGAGGGTCGACGGCATGTTGGCGCCTTCGCCGATGGCTTTTACGCCGTTCTGGACGAGGGTTTTAGCCGATTCCAAATCGATTTCACCCTGGGTAGCGCAGGGAAGGGCGATGAAGGCCGGGATTTTCCACATATCGCGGCTGTTTTCATGGTATTCTGCGTTCGGGTGGGTTTCGATATATTCTTTGATGCGGCCGCGGCGGACTTCTTTGATGTCCTTGACGGCTGCGACGTCGATGCCATTGGGGTCATAGATATAGCCGTTGGAGTCGGAGCAGGTGACGACATTGGCGCCCATGGCCTGGGCTTTTTCGATGGCGTAGATGGCGACGTTGCCCGAACCGGAAACGATGACTGTCTTGCCTTTGATGTCGATGTTCTTGTTGTCCAGCATATCTTTGACGAAATAGAGGAGACCATAGCCGGTAGCTTCGGTACGGGCAAAGCTTCCGCCGTAATCAATGCCTTTGCCGGTGAGTACGCCGGCATCGAAAGCATCCTGGATGCGTTTGTACTGGCCATAGAGGAAGCCGATTTCACGGGCGCCGACGCCGATGTCACCAGCCGGTACGTCGATGTTGGGACCGATGTGACGGCACAATTCGGTCATGAAGCTCTGGCAGAAATGCATGACTTCCCGGTCCGATTTGCCTTTCGGGTCGAAGTCCGAGCCGCCCTTGCCGCCACCGATGGGAAGGCCCGTCAAGGCGTTCTTGAAGATCTGTTCGAAAGCCAGGAATTTCAAGATGCTCAGGTTGACGCTCTTGTGGAAGCGCAGGCCGCCTTTGTAGGGGCCGATGGCGCTGTTGGCCTGGACGCGGTAGCCGCGGTTGACGTGGAAGACGCCGTTGTCATCTTCCCAGGGGACGCGGAAAATGATGACGCGTTCCGGTTCAATGATGCGTTCCAGGATGTGGTGCTGTTTATATTTCGGTTCCTTTTCCAGCATGGGCACGAGGGACGTCAGTACTTCGCGGGCTGCGTTCTGGAATTCCGTCTGTTCCGGGTCACGGCGCTGGATGATGGCCAGCACGTCTTCTACATATTGCTGCATTTCTGTCATAATGGATTCTCCTTTGAATGAATATTTTATTGTGTGAGGTAGTCGATGGATGCGTCTCGATGACTTTTTTGCATCCGTTGGAGCTATTATAGAAAATTTTTCAGAAAATGTAAACAAAAACTTAAAAAATTAGTAATAAGTATTTTAAAATAATAAAATTCGAAAAACGAATCATAAACTTCGTCCCGACTGGCAGGGTGGGCGGAAGCGTAGTATAATAGGGGCGATGTTTGAAGAAAGGAAGTGCATATATGGAAACATGGCTTGATTTGCATATGCATACCAAATACAGCATGGATGGCCAGTTCGAGCCAGCCGATTTGATGCGCCAGTGTGCCCAGGCCGGTGTGACGACGGTCGCCGTGACCGACCATGATTCGGTCCGGGCCATCCTGGAAGCACGGGATGAAGCGGCCCGGCTGGGGCTGAGCCTGGTGCCGGGTATCGAAATCAGCTGTCAGTATGAAGGGAAGAATTTCCATCTCCTCGGCTATGGCATCCACGCAGAAGATACTGTTTTTGCGGCCATTGAAAAAGATGTATACAGTCAGCGCCGGGCCATTTCGGAGAAAATCCTCGATGCTGTCGAAGCCTTGGGCGTCGTCCTCGACAGGCCGGCTATTTGGGCGCTCTGCAGCGGCGATGCCATTGCGTCGGTCCACATCGCCCGCGTCGCCCTGGCGGATCCGCGCAACGCGGATTGTCCCGTCCTAGCACCGTACCAGCCGGGAGGTGCCAGAAGCGATGCGCCGTATGTCAATTTCGGCTGGGATATCTGCGGTCAGGGAGGGCCGGCTTTCGTGCCCATGACCTTCATGGCCTTCGACCATGCCGTCGCTATCATCCACGACCATGGCGGCGTCGCCGTCCTGGCTCATCCCGGAGCCAATATGAAACAGAATCGTCCCTTGACGGAGAAGCTCATTGCCACAGGTCTCGACGGCCTCGAAGCGTATTGCAGCTACCACGATGAGGGGACGAGCGATTTTTACCGCCGCATCGCCGACGAGTACGGTTTGATGGCGACCTTGGGCAGCGACTATCACGGCCGGGCCAAGCCGCACATCCAGCTCGGGACCTACGGCCATCCGGCTCCGCAGGCCTTGTGGGACCGGCTCTGCCAAAAAATCAAACAACAACATGGGGAAGTGTATGTATCGTGAAAACGAAAAAAATGATATCCGCCCTGGCCTTGACGGTGTGCCTGGCCCTGGGCATGACGACTGGTTCTTTTGCGAGTCCTGTCAGTGAAGAAGGCGCGGCCTATACGACGGGCGTAGCCAGTGTCGATCAGCATATGGATGCCGCGGCCAAGGCCAGGGCGAAAGCCGCCAAGGCTTCCAAGAAAGACGGGAAAATGAAAAAGGATCAGTCTGGGAAAACGGAAGCCGCAACACCTGGCACGACGAGTACCGCCGCCAGACTGACGGCGGTGGCCAGTGTACCGCGGTCGGCCAAACCAGCCGGAGCCCGCGGCGTCATGCGCAATTATAATCCCGTCACCGATGCGGCACCGGCCGAACCGATGGCTGTCAAGGAAACACATTTCCAGTTCCGGGAAACGCTGCTCCTGCGGCCGAAGACGGACATGATCGTTATCCATCACGTCGGCATCCCCGATGGGGATACGTCGGCAGCGGCTATCCACCGCGCCCATTTGGCCAACGGCTGGGCTGGCATCGGTTATCATTACGTCATCCGCAAAGACGGGACCATTGAACGGGGCCGCCCGCTGGCTACGGTCGGTGCCCACGCTGAAGGGCAGAACTACCATACCGTCGGCATCAACGTGACGGGCAATTTTGAAAAAGAAATCCCCACGCCGGCCCAGATCCACTCGTTGGAAGGGCTGATCGCCTGGATCTGCAAGACCTACAGCATCGTGCCGGGACCGTCTACCATCGTAGGCCATCGCGACGTCAACAGCACGGACTGCCCGGGACGCAACCTCTACAGCCTGCTGCCGCAGATCCGCAAGGATGTTGCCCGGAAGCTGAACGGCATGGATTCGTCCTATGAAGATAAGCTGAAAAAGACGAATTTCCTCAAGATGAGCCGCAAAGAACGGGAAGCTATCATCATGCAGGGCGCATCAGTCCTGTGATACCCATTGGCAGAGGCCAGTGAAGTATGATATAATCAAATAGTTAACCAATTCAATTACAATAAGGGCTGCACAGGGACCATCTCCCTGTGACAGCCCCAATTTGTCATGAGGTAAAAATGATATGAAGCAATTCTTTCAATGGATGAATCAAGATGAAAATATCCGCGAGGCTGTGACGGCGTTTTCTCAGCCGGGCTGCCATAGCATCTATGGGCTCAGCGGCTCGGTCAAGAGCGCCCTCGTCGCCAAGGCCTTGACGGAACGGCCGGGACAGGCTGTCCTTGTCGTCCCGTCGCGGGAACAGGCAGCGTCCTGGCGGGCAGACCTGGCCTTTTTGGCTCCGGACCTGCCGGTCCTGGACTTTCCCGTCGTCGACAAGGCCGTCTTCACGACGACGGCCAAGAGCCTTGACCGGACGGCCCGGCAGATGGAAGCCCTGGGACGCCTGCGTCAGGGGGACCGCCTCCTGATCCTGGCGGCACCGGAAGAAGCCGCCCAGTACGTCATGGCGCCGCAGCGCATCGATGCCGCGGCTATCGACGTCGCCATCCATCAGGAGTACGACCGCGATGAGCTGCTGCAGCACCTCGTCGACGCCGGCTATGAACGGGTGGACCTGGTCGAACGGCGCGGCCATTTTTCCGTCCGCGGCGATATCGTCGATATCTACGCCGTCAATGAACCGCAGCCGCTGCGCCTGGAATTTTTTGGTGATGAACTGGACAGCCTGCGCACGTTCGATGTGGACAGCCAGAAATCACAGGAACAGCGGGAGAAAGCCCGGATCCTGCCCATTTCCCTGACGGTCCAGGATGATGAAAAATACACCCTCCTGGATTATGCTGAACAGGGCGTCATCATCTGGGATGAACCGAACCGCGTCCGCGAAGGCTTGAAGAAAATCCTCAAGGAATCGGATGACTATAAAGGCCGCCTGGCCTCCTGGAAGAACCTGGCAGGCGCTGAACGCCCAGGCCCGCAGCTCGTCTTGTCGCTCATGGCCCAGTCCGTGCCGGACATGGTAGTGGACACGTCGGCCAGCTTTGCTGCCAAGATGATGGCCAGTTTCCAGAAGCAGTTCAACCTCCTGGAAGAAGAAGTGGACCACTGGCGGTCGTTAGGGAATACCCTCCTCTTCGTCATCAGCAGCCGCGACCGGCGGGCTTCGCTCCAGGCCTGGATGAAGCAGCACGAATTGCCGTTCCGGGACTATGACGAGGCCCAGAGCCCGGCCGGCGGGATCTACGTCGTCGAAGGGGAAATCCATGACGGTTTCGAACTGCCCTATGCCAAGGTCGTCGTCGTCGCCGAACGGGATGTCTTCGGCACGCAGAAGCGGCGCCTGCGCCATCATGCGGCCAAAGGCCAGGAAATCAACGTCTTTACGGACCTCAAGCCCGGCGATTACGTCGTCCATGAAGTCCACGGCATTGGCCGCTACATCGGCATCAAGACCATTGAAATGGATGGCGTCCATAAGGATTACCTGGAAATCCACTATGCCGGCAAGGACATCCTCTACGTGCCGACAGACCAGTTGTCCCTGTTGCAGCGCTATATCGGCAACGAAGGGGATACGCCGAAACTGCAGAAAATGGGCGGTTCCGATTGGCAGAAGACGCGGGCCAAGGCCCAGAAATCCATTACCGACCTGGCCGAAAAGCTCGTCGCCCTCTATGCCAAGCGGGAAGTCGTCCAGGGCTATGCCTTTCCGCCGGACACGCCGTTCCAAAAGGAATTTGAAGAAGCTTTCCCCTATGAAGAAACGGAAGATCAGCTGAAAGCCGTCCGCGACATCAAGGCCAGTATGGAACGGCCGACGCCGATGGACTGCCTGGTCTGCGGCGACGTCGGCTTCGGCAAGACAGAAGTCGCCATGCGGGCCATCTTCAAGGCCGTCACGGCGGGCAAGCAGGTCGCCGTCCTGGTACCGACGACAGTCTTGTCGCAGCAGCATTTCCAGACCTTCATGGAACGCTTCGGCCCCTTTGGCGTCCACGTCGACGTCCTCAACCGCTTCCGTTCCTATAAAGAAAAGAAAGATATCCTGGCCCGGACCCTGACAGGCGATATCGACGTCCTCATCGGGACCCACAGCTTGCTCAACAAGAAGGTCAAGTTCAAGGACCTGGGGCTGTTAGTCGTCGATGAAGAACAGCGCTTCGGCGTAGCCCAGAAGGAAAAGTGGAAGGCCTGGGCGGCCAACATCGATGTCCTGTCCCTGAGTGCGACGCCCATTCCGCGGACACTGCATATGTCCCTGGTCAACTTGCGGGAAATGTGCGTCATCGAAACGCCGCCGACAGACCGTTTTCCGGTTCAGACCTATGTGACCGAATACGATGCCCGCATCGTCAGCGATGCCATTATGCGCGAAAAACGGCGGGGCGGTCAGGTCTTTTTCGTCTACAACCGCGTCGCGACCATCGAAAAGATGAAAGACCAACTCCAGGCCCTCTTGCCGGATGTGACCATTGGCATCGCCCACGGCCAGATGGCCGGGAGTCTGCTGGAATCGGTCATGTTCGATTTCTATGAAGGCAAATACGACGTCCTCCTCTGTTCGAGCCTCGTCGAAAACGGTCTGGACGTAGCCAATGCCAATACGATCATCATTTACGACGCCGACCATTTTGGTCTGTCCCAGCTCTATCAGATGCGCGGCCGCGTCGGCCGGAGCCACCGCATGGCCTATGCTTATTTCCTCTACCGCCGCGACAAGGTCCTGTCGGAAGTCGCTGAAAAGCGATTGCAGGCCATCAAGGAATTTACCGAACTCGGGTCGGGCTTCAAGATTGCCATGCGCGACCTGGAAATCCGCGGTGCCGGCAACCTCCTGGGTCGGGAACAGCACGGCAATATCGCCAGCGTCGGTTTTGCCATGTACTGTCATATGTTGGAAGATGCCATCGCCAAGGCCCAGACCGGCAAGGACGTGGCGCCGCCACCGCCGGAAACGGTCATGGAAATCCATGTCGACGCCTTCATCGACGACGACTATATCCAGAATGGCGGTCAGAAAATCGAAATGTACCAGCGCCTGGCTGTCTTATCGTCGAAAGAGGAACTGGCCGGCCTGCGCCAGGAACTGGCCGACCGCTATGGCAAGCCGAGCCAGCCCGTAGAAAAACTCCTGCAGGTCACGGAAACGCGCCTCGATGCCAAGGCTCAGGGCCTGGTACTCATCGCCCAGAAGAAGGATGTCCTGGAATTGAAATGGCAGCGCGTCGCCGATATGCCGGACCTTCCCAACTTGGAACCGTCCCTGCGCCGCCGTTTCCGCTTGGTGCCCAATCTGCCCGTCATGGTCCGCGTCTCCCTGGCAGGGATTTCCGACGTCCTGGCCTTCATCCAGACCCTGCTGGCGGCTTTTTCATCATTGAGAAAGGGGAATTCCCTTGAGTAAGAACTCCTTTTTACGGGGCGCCATGGTCCTCACCATGGCCGGTATCGTCGTCAAAATCTTAGGCGGGCTGAACCGTATTTTATTGTCGCGCCTCTTGGGCGGCGAGGGCATCGGCCTCTATCAGATGGCTTATCCCGTCTATATCCTGCTTTTGAGCATCATCGGCGCCGGGATTCCCATTGCCGTGTCCATCATGATCGCTGAAGAAGCGGCCAAAGGCCATTACAGCGGTGTCCGCCGCATCTTTCACGTGACCCTGGCCTTTATGACCGTCGTCGCCGTCGTCTGCGGCCTGGCCCTGCCTTTTGGCGCCCATGGCCTGGTTACGATGGGCATCGTCCGCGACAGCCGGGCCTTCCCGGCCCTGGCCGTGCTGGCGCCGGCCTTGAGCTTGTCGGTCGTGGCCTGCTGCTTCCGCGGCTATTTCCAGGGCCTGCAGCTCATGACGCCGACCGCCTTGTCCCAGATGGCGGATCAATTCGTCCGGGTCTGTACGATGCTCGTCCTGGCCTGGCTCCTGCTGCCGAAGGGGCTGGAGTGGGCCGCAGCCGGTGCGGCCTTTGGTGCCGTCCCCGGGGCGGCTGCCGGGCTGCTGCTCATCACCTTCTTATATTACCGCTACAGCCGCCAGCCTATGCCCGAAGATGACGGCGTCTTCCGCGTCCAGTCGCCACGGCGCATCATCCGCCGGCTCATTGTCCTGGCCGTGCCCGTGGCGGCAGCCAATATGCTCCTGCCGGCCGTGGCCAGCATCGACTTGTTCATCGTGCCCTTGCGCCTGGAAGCGGCTGGCTACAGTACGCATGAAGCGACGGCCCTCTATGGCTACCTGACGGGTATGGCCAACGGCCTGGTCCAGCTGCCGGCCATCTTGACCATCGCCTTGGCGACGAGCCTCGTCCCGGCCGTATCGGCGGCTTTTTCCTGTCATGACCGGGACGTCATCCTCGACCGGACCGACACGGCCATGCGCATTGCCAACGTCATCACCGTACCGGCCTGCCTGGGCCTGGCCGTCCTGGCCGTGCCCATTTCCCGGCTCCTCTACGCGACGCCGGCAGCGGGACCGGCTATCTGCGTCCTGTCCATTTCCGTCTTCCTCGTCGGTCTCCAGCAGATTACCAGCGGCCTCCTGCAGGGCATGGGCCATACGGCGGTCCCCCTGTACAATATGGCTGCTGCAGCCGTTGTCAAAATCGTCCTCAGCTGGCATCTGACGGCCATTCCCTGGCTGGGTGAAGTCGGCGCCGCCTGGGCGACCAATGCCGACCTGGCTGTCGCGACGGCGCTCAACTTGTACTTTGCCCATAAATACATCGCCTACCGCGTCCAATGGCGCTACGTGGGTAAACTCTTCCTGGCCGGTGCCGCCATGGCCGGTACGGCCTGGCTCGTCCATCACGCCCTGATCGTCCTCTTCGGCAACGCCGCAGCCACCCTCATCGCCATGATGGCCGCCGCCCTGGTCTACCTCATAGGCCTCATCGTCTTCCGGGCCCTGACCGTCGAAGACATCGAAAAGATTCCCGTCATCGGGAAAAAAGTGAGCCGGCGGATACCTTGAAGTTCGCCGGCATCTGTTTTTATTTTTTTTAGAAAGGCGGGAATTTTTTGTTTCCAGGAATAGGTGTTTTAGCGAATGTATTGGGCATTGTCGGTGGTGGACTCTTGGGGCTGGGGTGCGGACGGCTGATATCAGAGCGTTTCCAAAAGGCCATCATGATGGCCTGCGCTGTGGCGGTCATATTCCTCGGTTTGACGGGAACGGTCAAAGAGATGCTGCAAATCGGCGCTGATGGGGGAGTGACGCTCGTCGGGACGAACTGTATGCTTGCGAGTCTCATCGGTGGTGCAGTCATCGGTGAAGCCATCGACCTCGAAGACCGCATGGAGCGTTTCGGGCACTGGCTCCAGCAGAAGACGGGCAGTGGCGGTGACACGCGATTCGTCGAAGGCTTCGTCACGGCATCCCTGACAGTCTGCATCGGTGCCATGGCCGTCATCGGTTCTATCAACGACCGCCTGCTCAGTGACCCCTCTGTCCTGTTCGCCAAGACGGTAATCGATGCCGTCATCGTCATGGTCATGACATCGGCGCTGGGCAAGGGCTGCATCTTTTCCGCAATTTCTGTCGGCATCTTCCAGGGAATCATCTTCCTGCTGGCCGGCTTTCTCGAACCTATCATGACGCCTGCTGCTCTAAAGAGCCTCAGCGCCGTCGGCAATATCCTGATTTTCTGTGTCGGTACGAACCTCTTCGGCCTGCCTCACGTGCGCATTGCCAACCTGCTGCCGGCACTCGTCATCGCTGTCGTATGGGTGCTGGTCTGATTCCAGGACATCCCTGTATGGAATCGGAATACGATGCGGCGTTCCATCGCGATAAATTCGAACTAACAACGACGCCTCAGGATACCCTTAGCGCGTAGCGGGCCGCCTTTACAGGACGGCCCCTACGATGGCCCCAATCGGGGCCTTTTTTTACGAGCCGAGGGTCACTCGAGGCGATGTCGTCCTTTTGCATCTGTCGCCGCGCAGCGGCATTTGAGTCCGGGGCGGCCTGTGACAGCGCCTTGCTTTTTCCCCTTCTTTTTGCTATACTACAGATAGATAGTTGAGCAAATCAACTAATTACAGAGAAAAGGGGATGCGGAGCATGGATTATTTAAAGGTCAGCCATGATTTCAGCGTCATCAACCAGCGTTCGCAAGCCTATGTGACTGAGGCCTGCCGACCGTGGAAGTTGTCTTATTCGGAACACGTGACCCTCATGAGCCTGTACAGCAACGACGGCTGCCGGCAGCATGAGCTCTGTCAGGTCATGAAGGCCGATAAGGCCTTGGTGGCCCGCAATCTGAAATTGTTGGAAGAGAAGGGGTTCGTCAGCCGCCGTCAGCAGGGCGATGACCGGCGCTATAAATATCTCTATTTGACGCCGAAGGCCCTGGATTTACAGGATACGATGGAGGGCATCCTCAAGCGATGGGTCGAGATTCTCGTCCGAGGTATCGACGAGGTGACGCTGGACAAGGCGTTCCAGCTTATGCATCAGGTGGCGGACAATGCCGTCGAGGCGGAAGTGGCTCCGCTGGATCCGCAGAAGGAGATGAAAGTATGAAAGCATATTGGAAATATACGGCTGCAGCCATGGCCGTCGTGGCAGCCCTCAGCCTGACAGGCTGCGGCCAGCAGACGCAGCAGGCCGAACAGCCCCAGCTGGTCAAGGCCATCCAGGTCGGCAGCGAAAGGGCGGGTACGACGGCTGGAACCTATTCGGGGACCGTCAAAGGCCGTTACCAGAGTAATCTGTCCTTCCAGGCCGGCGGCCGCATTACGGCCCGCAACGTCCAGCTCGGCTCGCAGGTCCATGCCGGTGACGTCTTGATGACGGTCGATCCGAAGGATATTGCTCAGGCTGTCAACCAGACGCAGGCCAAGGTCGACGCTGCTGCTGCCCAGCTCCAGCTGGCCCAATCCAATTTGAATCGCTATCAGCAATTATACGATATGGATGCCATCAGTGCGTCCGTCCTGGACCAGTACCAGACGGCCTACGACCAGGCTTCGGCCCAGTATAACCAGGCCCTGGCCGCTCAACAGGCTCAGGAAAATCAGTTGTCTTATACACAGCTCACGGCCGATGCCGACGGCGTCATTTCAGCCGTATCGGCCGAAGTCGGGCAGGTCGTCGCGGCCGGTCAGACTGTCGTCACCCTGGTCCATTCAGGGGACTTGGAAGTCCAGGTCAACGTGCCAGAAAATAAATTGGCTGACTTCCCGGTGGGCAAGAATGTGACCGTTACGTTCTGGGCCCTCCAGAACCAGCAGGCTGCCGGTGTCGTCCGCGAAGTGGCGCCCATGGCCGACGCGGCATCCCGGACATATCAGGTCAATATTTCTCTGCCCAACCCGCCGGACGGGATGCAGCTCGGCATGACGGCTACCGTGGCTAACGGCAGTGAACAGGCGGCTGCGGAAGATACTTTCGTCCTGCCGCTGGCCGCTATCTATCAGACTGGCGATACGCCCCAGGTCTGGATCGTCGGCAAGGACAAGACCTTATCCTTGAAAGACGTGACGGTTCAGGATTTTGGCGATAATACGGTCAAAGTCACGGGCCTCAGCCGCGGCGATGTCGTCGTCACAGCCGGTGTCCATATGCTCAGTGAAGGTCAAAAAGTCCGCGTAGAGGGGGAAGATGAATGAAAAATTTATCGGAAGTCTCTATTCATAACCGCGTCCTCGTCTGGTACTTCATCATCCTCATCGCCATCGCCGGCATCTTTTCCTACATGAAACTGGGACGTATGGAAGACCCGACGTATACGGTGCGGACCATGGTCGTTTCCGTCGCCTGGCCGGGAGCTACGGCAGAACAGATGCAGGAACAGGTGACGGATAAGATCGAAAAGAAACTGCAAGATACGCCGAACCTGGACTATATCAAGAGTTATTCCCGGCCCGGCCAGTCGGTCATCTACGTCTATCTCGACGACAAGGCGCCGCGCGACAGTATCCGCAGCACGTGGCATGAAGTCCGCAATCTGACGGAAGACATGAAGAGGGACCTGCCTGAAGGCGTCTACGGCCCGTATTATAACGACCGCTTCGATGACGTCTACGGTTCTATCTATGCCGTCACCGGCGATGGTTATTCTTATGAAGAACTGCGCCAGAAGGCCGAAAAGATACGCCGCATGATGATGTCCGTCGACGATGTGAGCAAAGTCGAACTGGTCGGCGAACAATCGGAAAAGGTCTATATCGAAGTGGCTAATTCCAAATTGGCCGAACTGGGCATTGCGCCGACGACCATTGCCGATGCCGTCAAAGGCCAGAACCAGATGACGCCGGCCGGTATGGTCGATACTCAGTCGGATAACGTCTACCTGCGCCTGTCCGGTGTCTTTGAAGACGTCGAAGCCATCCGCAACCTGCCTATCAATGCCAATGGCCGCGTCTTCCGCCTGGGTGACATTGCCACGGTCGAACGGCGCTATACGGAACCGGCAGACCCGAAGATGTTCTACAACGGCAAACCGGCCGTCGGCATCGCCTTGTCCATGAAGAGCGGCGGCAATAACCTGAAGCTCGGTGAAAACCTGAAGAAATTGCAGGAAAGCGTCAAATCCGATTTGCCGGCAGGTATGGAAATCAACCAGGTATCGGACCAGCCGCAGGTCGTCAAAGAGTCCATCAGTGACTTTACCAATACCCTGCGCGAAGCTATCATCATCGTCCTGGTCGTCAGCTTCCTCAGCCTGGGCCTGCGGACGGGCCTGGTCGTCGCCTTCTGTATCCCCCTGGTCCTGACCGGCGTCTTCTGCGTCATGGAAGTAGCCGGCATCGACTTGCATAAAGTCTCCTTAGGCTCCCTCATCATCGCCTTGGGCCTCCTCGTCGACGACGCCATCATTGCCGTCGAAATGATGACCGTCCAGCTGGAGAAGGGCATGAACCGCGTCGATGCAGCCTGCTATGCCTTCAAGGCAACAGCCAAGCCCATGCTGACGGGGACGCTCATCACTTGCTCCGGCTTCATCCCCGTCGCCTTTGCCGATGGGGCGGCGTCGGAATTTTGTAAAGATTTGTTCCCTGTCATTACGGCGGCCCTGGTCTTGTCGTGGATCGTATCGGTCATGGTGGCGCCGCTCTTCGGCTATTACCTGATCAAGCCCAAGGTCGCCCAAGGGACGGAGCCGGAACCGTTGTACCAGAGCCGGTTCTACGTCTTCTTCCGCAAGGTCCTGACCTGGTGCCTGACTCATCGGGCCCTGGTCATCGGCGGGACAGCGGCCATGTTCATCTTGTCTGTCGGCTTGATGAAACTCATTCCCCAGGAATTTTTCCCGCCCTCTCTCAGACCGGAACTCATCGTTGAAATGACCCTGCCTGAAGGCTCGTCCATGCAGGCGACGCAGAAAGAAGCGGCCCGCTTTGCCCAGTATCTCGACAGCCAGCAGGAAAAACTCAAGGATTATTCGTATTACGTCGGAGAAGGGGCGCCGCGCTTCGTCCTGACCATCGAACCGGTCCTGCCGGCCAACAACTACGCTCAGTTCGTCGTCGTCGCCAAGGATACACAGACAAGGGAAGAATTGACGCAGTCCATCAAAGAGGAAATGGCCGATAAGTTCCCCAACGTCCGCTGCAACGTCAAGAACGTGCCCTTAGGGCCGCCGTCGGATTATCCCATCATGCTGCGCGTATCCGGCTACGATACGGATAAGGTCAAAGCCTATGCCCAGCAGATTGCGGCGCGCATTGCCAAAGACCCGAATACGGAAAATGTCTTCCTCAACTGGGATCAGAAGAATAAAATCATGCACGTCGACTTGGACCAGAATAAGCTGCGGGCCATGGGCATTTCTGGCGAAGATATTGCCAAGACCTTGTATACGGAACTGTCCGGGGCCACAGTCGCACAATACTACGCAGCCGACAAGACCATCGGTATCCAGCTGCGTCTTCAGGACAGCGACCGCAATGACCTGGCGAAGATAAAGAGCCTGCCTGTCTATGTCGGGCGGGCCGGCTACGTGCCGCTGGAACAGATTGCCAACGTTTCCTATAAAGGCGAAGATGGCCTCATCTGGCGCCGCGATTTGAAGCCGACCATTACCATCAACGGCGGCATCAAGTCCGGTACGGCCAACGATGCGACGCAGAAAGCCTATGACTCCATTGCCGATATCCGGGAAAGCATGCCCTTTGGCTACACTGTCGAAGTCGACGGGGCCCTGGAAAACAGCCAGAAATCCCTGAAATACCTGATGGTGCCCGTGCCTATCATGATCATCATCATTATGACCCTGCTCATGTTCCAGCTGCGCAGTCCATCGCTCATGTTCCTGGCTTTGATTACGGCGCCTATGGGGCTCATCGGCGTCTCCTGGGGGATGCTCCTCTTTGGGAAATCCCTGGGCTTCGTCGCCGATTTGGGCATCCTGGCTCTGGGCGGTATGATCATCCGTAACTCCATTATCCTCCTGGACCAGATACAGAAACATATGGCTGCCGGCGAAGACCCATGGCACGCCGTCATCGACTCGGCGGTCATGCGCTTCCGGCCTATCATGCTCACGGCCGCTGCGGCCATTTTGGGCATGATTCCCCTCATGCGCAGCGTCTTCTGGGGCCCCTTGGCCGTCGCCATTGCCAGTGGCCTCTTCGTTGCCACCGTCCTGACCCTGCTGGTTCTGCCGACCATGTACGCTGCCTGGTTCAAAGTAAAAAGAACGAGCTAGGTTCATGGTTCGTGGCTCTCCTTATTACTCCAAAGGAGGTTGTCTTAATACGACAGCCTCCTTTTTGTCATGCTGACATGCTCTAAAGACATTTCTGATAATACGTGATAAGCATTTTGAATAACAGAAAATGGAAGGTATACTACAAGTATGATATTGCTTTAAGTATAGACCATAGTGAATGTAAGAAAAAAAGGAGATGTCTATTATGAGAAAGAAAGTATTAGGTCTTGCTTGTGCCATGATGATGACGGTGTTCCTGACGGCTTGCGGTATAGTTGATATTACGGGTAAGTCAAGTTCATCTGGTAATCTGAGTCAGAAAGAGCTCACGAATCCGACCGTATCTGCGTCGGTAGTCCATCACCCCCAGGGAAACCCGCATAAAATTCTCATTGCCTATTTTACGTATCCGGAAAATACGGATGCCAAGGCCATTCATTCGGATAAGTACGACGTCATGAGTTCAGCCAGCCTGAAAGTCAAGGACGGCGTCGCTGTTGGCAATAATACGGTTATTGCTGATTATATCGCCAACCAGACTGGCGGCGATTTATTCTCTATCCTGACGGAAAAGCCCTATCCGACAAGTTATGAAGAAACTGTCGACCAAGGCAAGGCGGAAATTCAGAATCAGGAACTGCCTGCTTTGAAGAGTCATGTCGATGACCTCAGCGGCTACGATACGATTATCTTAGTTTATCCAAACTGGTGGAGCACCTTGCCAGCGCCGGTACAGTCGTTCCTGAAGGAAACGGATATGTCAGGAAAACAGGTCTACGCCATCGTCACATCCGGTGGCAGTGGGTTCTCCGACACCATCCAGAACATCCAGCAGACTGAACCGGGGGCTTCGGTCCATGAAGGATTTGCCCTGCATCATAAGGACATGGATAAAGCTGAAGAAATGACCCAGCATTGGCTGAATCAAATGGGGTTCACACAGTAAGTAAAATGGAGGGATTCTTATGAAATTGGTAAAAATCATGCGAGTTGTTTTCTTAGGGGCGGCTATGTTCCTGCTGACGGCCTGCGGCGAAACGGGAACTTCCGTGCAGAGCACGTCGGAAAATACAGCGTCGGCACCGGCTTCCGGCGTCTATGTGCCCAATCAGACGGGCAAGCCTATGTCGGAAGACATCAAAGATGAATTGGAAAGCAAACATAAACAGGAAGCAGCTGCCATCAAGACCATCCAGGAAGAACCGAAGGGCAGCCATAAAGGCCAGCGCATCCTCATCGCTTATTTCACCTGGGGCGGCCGGTCTGGCGAAGTGGCCCATATGATACAGGACAAAATTGGCGGTGACCTCTATGAAATCAAGCGCGACCCCGATTATTCCCGCGATTATTCGACGGTCCTCAAGGAATCGGCGCAGGAAGTTGATGAAAATGTCCATCCCCAATTAGCCGGCACACAGCCCGACCTGTCGTAGTACGATGTCATCGTCCTCGGCTATCCCTGCTGGTGGTTCACGGCGCCTATGACTATCCCGTCGTTCCTGGAAGGGAAAGATTTGAAGGGGAAACTCATCGTGCCTTACATGTGCTCTTACAGCAGCCCCTTTGAAGTCACCTTGCCGGCCTTGGCCGCAGCAGCTCCCGGTGCCCGCCTCTTTACAGGCCTGACCCTGGATAAAGATACGGATTACAGCGTCATCGATCCCTGGCTGGATAAGGCCGGATTGTTATAAGACAGGAGGAAGTAGGATGAGTCACGATATCAGCCGGCGGACTTTTTTGAAGCTCCTCGGCGGGGGACTGGCTGGGGCAGCTGCTGGCGGGGCTTTGGTGAAGCGCGAGGATATCCTGGCTTTTCTCGATGCCGATAAGGCTGCTAGTGCAGCCGGGCAGGACTTGGGAAAGGTCGCAACGCGTTATTACAAACCGCTTGGAAAAGACTTGTCTCTCCTTGGTTTTGGTTGTATGCGCCTGCCGACGACCTTTACAGCGTCGGGCCGGGAAATAGATAAGGAATTAGGCGAGAAGATGGTCGATTTTGCCTATCGCCACGGCATCAATTATTTTGATACGGCCTGGTTCTACCACGACGGGAAGTCCGAAGCCTTCATCGGCCAGGCCTTGCAGAAATATCCCCGCGACACAGTCTATCTGGCCGACAAGATGCCGACGCCCATCTTGACGGGACTCGATCAGGCAAAGGATATCTTCCAGACCCAGCTCGACCGCTGCCAAGTTGCGTATTTCGACAACTACATGCTTCATTCCCTGACCAGTCAGGACCAGTTCGATGAACTTTACATCCAAGACGGCATCCTGGACTACCTTCGCCAGGAAAAAGCCCGGGGCCGCATCCGCTGCCTGGGCTTTTCCTTTCACGGTGACGTGCCCTTCTTTCATTATCTCCTGGACCAGTATGATTGGGATTTCTGCATGATCCAGCTCAACTATGCCGACTGGAACGAACCGGGCGAAGCGCCGTCAGGGAGCCGCCAGGCCGGGGACCTATATCGCAAGTGCCGAGAAAAGGATGTCCCCATTTTCGTCATGGAACCGGTCAAAGGCGGAAACCTGGCCAATCTGTCATCGTCGGCAGAAGCCATCTTGAAGCAGCAGCGGCCAGAGGCCAGCATGGCGTCGTGGGCCCTGCGCTGGGTCGGCTCTAAAGAAGGGGTCATCACCATGAATTCAGGCATGAGCAATTTGGAACAGGTCCTGGACAATATCCGGACCCTGAGCAATTTTCAGCCCTTATCGGCCGCCGAAGAGCGGGCTATCCAGCGCTCCCTGGGGAAGGAAGCCGGCAGCGGGGCCATTCCCTGTACCTATTGCCGTTACTGTGAACCCTGCCCCTACGGTGTCGACATCGCCGGAGTCTTTCATATCTACAACCGTTATGGCGAACCGGCCGGAATCGACGTGGACCATCCCCAAGGGGCCTCGGCAGCACAGGAGAAAGCCTTCCTGGCCCATTATCAGAATAACCTGGAACGGCCGCAGCGCGCTTCCCACTGTACAGCCTGCGGCCGCTGTCTGCCCAAGTGTCCGCAGCATATCGACATCCCTAAGCACATGCGGGCCATTGATGATGTTGTCCAATATTTCGGGCGCGATACAGGAAAGGGGGTAGTGTAAATGCGGAACATGCTGCAACGGGGACGCATCGTTTTATCGTGGCTCCTGATGGGGGCCATGGTCCTGACCTTTGCTGGTATCGTAGCACCCGTGCTGCCGCAATGGCAGGTCCTGCCGGCTCTCTTGGCTGGGAATCTCCTGGTCATCGCCGTCATCATCGTCCTGACCCTGCTCCTGGGACGGATCTATTGCAGCGTCCTCTGTCCCTTGGGCATCAGCCAGGACTTCGTCTTCTGGCTGGCCAAACGGCGCAAAAAGAATCGCCAGAAATTTACTTTCCGGCGGGAACGGCGCATCGTGCGCTATAGTATCTTGATGTTGACCGGTCTGGCTTTCCTGGCCGGCTTGTCTGGTTTTGTGGGGCTGGTCGACCCGTACAGTATCTTTGGCCGCATCGTCCACGATGGACTGGGCCTGCCAGTTGCCTATGGCTGGAACGCTTTGGTCGGGGTCAACGAAAGCCACGGCTGGATTCCGGTGCTGAGCAAGACGGATATCCTCTGGCCGCCGCTGGCTGCCATGGCCCTGGCCGGGGTTTATTTCGTCGTCCTGACTGTCCTGGCCTGGCGCTATGGCCGAGCGTACTGCCATACTGTTTGCCCTGTCGGCACGCTGTTGGGAACCCTCAGCCGCTTCAGCCTGTTCCGGCCGGTCATCGACGGATCGCGCTGCATCCACTGCGGGGCCTGTGAAAAGACGTGCCGTTCGTCCTGCATCGACGTCGCCCATGGCTTCGTCGATACCAGCCGCTGCGTCGACTGCTTCGACTGCGTTGCCGTCTGTCCGAAAGGGGCCTTGACCTTTTCCCGGACCCTTCCGGTCAAGCTTCCGGAAAAAACGCTATCTGGTGAAGGTATCAGCCGACGGGAGATGCTGCTGACGACGGCCGTTGCCGCCGGGACCATCGCCGCAGGTCTGGCCCGCAGCCAGACCGTTGTTCCGGCCTTGATGGGGACGGGGAAGGGGAAGAAGAAAATCTTGCCGCCTGGGGCCGTTTCAGCCGATGCTTTTGCTCAGCGCTGTACGGCCTGCCATCTCTGTGTCAGCCGCTGTCCCAGCGGCGTCCTGGTGCCGGCCGTCTTGGAGAACGGCGCCTTGCAGATGGGCCAGCCCTACATGGATTTTTCTAAAGGCTACTGTGTCTATAACTGCAACTTTTGTTCTCAAGCCTGCCCGGCCGGTGCCATCCGTCCGCTGGAGCTGGCCGTGAAAGAAAAGACAAAAATCGGCATCGCCCGTTATGCCCAATTCCACTGTCTCATCGCCCGCGACGGCATCGTCTGCGGTAACTGTGCCCGCCATTGTCCCGTCCAGGCCATTACCCTGGTCGAGAACGAGGATGGGCGCAGTTACCCGCACGTCGATGGGGCGCGCTGTATCGGCTGCGGTTCCTGCGAGTATCACTGTCCGGCCAAACCGGCAGCTATTTCCGTCAGCACCTTGCCGAAATCTTCGTGACTTCAGTCTTCCGGGTCGGTGGCGATATCCGGTTCGTTCTTGCGGTTGAAGCCGATGATGCGGCGCGGCTTTTCGATGTCGTCGTGGCGGGGGACGGCGACGAGGAGCAAGTTGAGCTGGGAAATATGCTGGACCAGTTCAACGGCTGAACCGTCGGACAATTCGCCGTAGAATACGATCATATTCGGATCCCAGTAACCAATGTCCTGGATGCTGAAGGTGATGTCGCCAGCCGATACCAGACGGCCGCCGGCCTGCATGTCGTCAGGCAGGCCCGACTCAAAGTTGTTGATCAGGGCGACGATGCGCTGATACATGTCTGAGGCCAGGTAGGGCGCTTCCGGATCTTCGTCTTCTTCCGGAACGGCGCCGGGCTGGAGAATCGTCAGTTCCTTTTCGGCTTCCGCGTCTTTTTCGGGAGTTCCTTGTTGTTTTTTCTTATCCATTACGTCTGCCATAAACATCCCTCCTTATCATTTTCACTATATCATTTCGACATAGAAGGAGGCGATTCCTGCTGCTTTTTCCCAGGTGGCAGGATTTTTTTCTTGGAATCCCTATGCGGATATGGTATAATGGTCCAGACATGCTGACATCAGGTAACATATTTTCACACGAAAAGAGGTTTTTTCTTCATGGAATATGTGAACGAGTTGGACACTATATCGGCCAGAGCTGCGCAAAAGGATGCGGCTCTCAAGGTACATCGTCTTACGTTTATGGAGGCTACGATGATGGTCGTCGGGTCTACCATAGGTTCCGGTGTTTTAGGTTTAGCTTTTGCCAGTCGCAATGCCGGCTGGCCTGTCCTGCTTACGTGGCTTGTCGTAGCAGGCTTTTTTTCTATCATCTCCATGCTCTATGTCGCTGAAGCGACGCTGCGGACGACGAAGCCCTTGCAGCTGTCGGGCCTGGCAGAAAAGTACGTCGGCAAAATCGGTTCCTGGCTGATTTTCTTTTCCGTCGGGGCCACGTCTTTTTGCAGCCTCATCGCTTACACCAGCGGCTGCGGCAGGATATTGAGCGAATTTTTCGGTATTTCCCTGGAAATGGCCAGCTGCCTCTTTGCCCTCGGGGCGACGAGCGTCGTCTGGCTGGGCCTTAAGGCCACTGGGGTCGCTGAGAAATATTTGAGTTCAGGTATGACGGCCATGCTTATTCTTCTCGTCGGCGCGTCACTGTTTTCGGCCCGCGTACCTGTCGCAGATATTCTCTACGCCCATTGGACCTATGCTGTACCGGTCTTCAATATCGCCGTCTTCTGCTATGCCGTCCAGTATATCGTTCCGGAAATCTCCCGGGGCTTCACGCATGACCCGGGGAAAATCGTCCCGTCCATCCTGGCCGGGGCCGGCATTTCCTTCGTCATCCTGGCTTTGGTCCCCTTGGCGGTCTTCCTCATGCTGCCAGTCGATGAAATTTCGGAAGTCGCATCCCTGTCCTGGGGCCGTGCCCTGGGATCTCCGGTCTTCTTCGTCATCGTCAACGCTTTCGCTTTCTGTGCCATGCTCACATCGTTCTGGGCCATTGCCGAAAGCTTCTTGACCAATATGATCGACCGCCTGGGCTTTAAATCGGAAACGGACATCCGTACGCGAGCCGGCTGCCTGGCCTTCATCGTCATCCCGCCAGTCCTCTTGGCTTACAGCGGCCTCGTTGGTTTCGTCAACGCCATCTTCAGCGCCGGCACCTTCGGCGGCATCATCATGTCCATCCTGCCCGTCTTCATGCTGCGCAGCGCCCGTAAACACGGCGACCACGCACCGTGCTGGAGATGCGGCTGGATCGCTCACCCCATCATGCAGTTCCTCGTCGTCGTACTCTTTGCCAGTGCCGGCATCTACGCCATCTTTAGCCTATGCGGCTGGCTGCCTGCGGCGTGGTAGGAAAATTAATTGCTCAAAAAGAGGTTGTCTTCAGCGGACAGCCTCTTTTTTCTGTATCCCCACTGGGGAAAAACTGAAAATTTTTACAAAAAATATACATACATATGGTGACTTTCATGTATAATAAGGAGAGTATCAACTAGACAGCAACTATACCGTCAAGAAAAGTGGGGAGAATAATGGAAAAACAAACCCGGAATGTTTTCGGTATCATCCATATCGGGACGGTCAACATGACCTTGAAGGTCATTGCTTATTCGTCTTTGGACGACATGGAAATCATCGAAAATGTATCCCGAGAAGTGAAATATGGGGAAACGGTATTCCAGCGCCATCATGTCAGTTTTCAGTCTTTGAATGAAATCTGTCAGGTCCTGCTGGGGTTCCGCCAGCTCCTTCGCGATTACGATGTCAAGGATGTCCGTGTCTTGTCGACGACGGCTATTTGTGAGGCCGATAATTTGATCAATGTCCTCGACCAGATCCATATCCGCACGGGCTTCGATGTCGAAGTCATCCATATGACCAAGGAAATCTACTACAAATTCTTTGGCCTTTATTATAATGTATTGAAAGGGAACTTTAATTTTGCCGATAAGGCCGTTATGCTCCTGGATATCACGTCCGGCGGCGTCGGCTTGACGTGCTGGAAGTCGGACCGCCTCTTGTTCCAGCAGAATATCCATATCGGTTCCTTGCGCATCCTGGAAAATTTCACGGAAAAGCAGCGCAATGAATTGACGTTCCCGACGGCCGTGCGCGAATATATTTACGGGACCCTCTATCCGCTCTGGAAGGGCGTCCAGCGGTATGATATCAAGTACATCGTCTTGTCCGGCCGCGGGGCCAATCTGGTGTCGCGCCTCATGGGCAAGACCAGTGAGAACGGGTTGTTCCTGATTACGCCCGATGAGCTGCGCCAGTTCGTCTATTCTTTCAAAGGCGTCACGCCGTTCAAGCTCATGCAGCGCTTCGGCCTGTCCCAGAACCTGGCCAATGTCATCATGCCGACGATCCTCTTGTATTATGAACTGCTGCGCATCGTCGACATCGACATGCTGGTCGTCATGCCGACGACCTTCACCGAAGGCTATACCATGTACTATGTAGCCGATAAGACCCATAATGATTATATGGCCCATCTCCAGGGCCTGCTCCTGGACATGATGCGCCGCATGGCCAAGAAGTATTTGTCCGACTCCGCCCATTCCGCCCGCATCGAAGAATACGGCAACGTCCTCTTCCAGGCGCTGTACCAGTTCATCGGCCTCGATTACAGTTATAATTATCTGCTCCGCCTGGCCGCTATCTTCCACGAAACGGGGAAATTCATCAATATCCGCAAGCATAATCTTTGTACGTACAACCTCATCATGGAAACGGACCTCTTCGGCCTGGCTGACGATGAAAAGGAAATCCTGGCGGCCGTCCTCTACTATGCCTTCGACGGCACCCTGCAGGAGGCATCACCGGTCTACCATGCCCTGACGCCGCGTCAGAAGGTCATTACGGCCAAACTGACGGCTATTTTCCGCCTGGCCGATTCCCTGGATAAGAGCCATTTGGGGAAAATCAGCGCCATCCGGGCTGAGCTCAAGGACGACCGACTCGTCGTCTCCTATACGGCAGAAGCCGATATTTCCCTGGAACGCTGGACATATCTGAAAATGGCCGTCGACTTTGCCGAAGTCTTTGGTATTTCGACGGAATTAGTGAAAGGATAGGATAATCATGGCAGATTTTACGAGTAGTCAATATTTTTTAAATCGTGAATGTACATGGGTCAAATTCAATGAACGGGTCCTGCGCGAAGCCATCGTCCCGTCCAATCCACTGCTGGAACAGTTGAACTTCGTCGCCATTGCCGCGTCGAACCTGGACGAATTTTTCATGATCCGCGTGGCCGGCGTCAAGCACCTCGTCGAAAGCGGCGTCAAGCACATCGATATCGCCGGCATGACGCCGCAGGAACAGTTCGATGCCATCCAGGAAATGGTCCATAAACTGGTCGACGACCAGTACCGCTATTATGGCGACATCCAGCAGAAACTGCAAGCCCACGGCCTGCATTTCATTCGTGTCGACGCTCTCGATGATGACCAGCGGCTGTGGCTGGAAAGCTTTTTTGAACGGGAAATCTATCCCGTCGTCACGCCCATGGCTGTCGATTCCAGCCATCCTTTTCCGTTCCTGGCCAGTCTGAACCTGAACCTGGCCGTCCTCTTGCGCCGCAAGCAGGGGGACCGTTCCGTCAAGACGGCTATCCTGCCGGTCCCGACGTCGGTCATCGACCGCATCATCAAGGTCCCGGACAGCGTTTCCCCGGCCGGAAAACAGCATGACGGCCAGCAGTTCCTCTTCCTGGAAGATGTCATCGCCGCCTATGCGGAACGCTTCTTCCTGGGCTGCGACATCCTGGAAGTCGCACCGTTCCGCATCACCCGCGACGCTGACCTGGATATCGACGACGATGCCGAGGATCTTTTGATGGAAGTGGAAAAGAGCTTGAAGAAACGCCGCAAAGGGGCGGCTGTCCGCCTGGAACTGGCGTCGACGGCGAGCCGCATGATTCGCGACTTCCTGCGTGACGAATTGCAGCTCGAAGAACGGGATGTGTATGCCATCCCCGGCCCGCTGGACTGCAAGGTCTTTTTCTCCTTCGTCGGCATCGACGGCTATGATGACCTGCGCTATCCGCCGGTGACGCCGCAGCCGTCGTCGGAACTGGCTGCCATCGACGCACCCGATTTCTGGTCGGCCATTGCCGAACGGGATGTCATGGTCCATCATCCTTACGAAACCTTTGAAACGGTGGAACACTTCATCCAGCTGGCGGCGACGGACCCGGATGTCCTGGCCATCAAGCAGACTTTATACCGCGTCAGCAGCAAGTCGCCGATCATCGCGGCCCTGGCCCAGGCGGCAGAAAATGGCAAGCAGGTCACGGTCCTCATGGAAGTCAAGGCCCGTTTCGATGAAGAAAATAATATCCACATGGCCCGCAAGCTGGAAAAAGCCGGCTGCCATGTCATTTACGGCATCATGGGCCTCAAGACCCACTCTAAGATTACCCTCGTCGTCCGCCGTGAAGAAGATGGCATCCGCCGTTACGTCCACCTGGCGACGGGCAACTACAACGGCAAGACGGCCCGTATCTATACGGATGTCGGCATCTTGACGGCCAATACCCTCATCGGCGTCGATGCGTCGGCTTTCTTCAATCTCCTGTCGGGTTATTCCGATCCGCCTCAGTGGAATAAACTGGCCGTCGCGCCGCTCAATCTGAGGGAAACGATTTATCAGGAGATCGACCAGGAAATCGCCCAGGCCAAGGCCGGCAAGAAAGCCCTCATCGTGGCCAAGATGAATTCTCTCCTCGATAAATACGTCATTGCCAAACTCTATGAAGCGTCGGCAGCCGGCGTCAAGATCCGCCTCATCGTCCGCGGCATCTGCGTCATCCGCCCGGGTCTGCCCGGCATCAGCGAAAATATCGAAGTCCACAGCATCGTCGGCCGCTTCCTGGAACACAGCCGCCTGTTCTACTTCTATAACGGCGGCAAGGAAGACGTCTTCATTTCGTCGGCTGACTGGATGCCGCGCAACCTCAATGAACGCGTCGAATTGATGACGCCCGTCGAATTTCCGCCGCATAAAGAACGGATCAAGCGTATCCTGAAAGTATATTTCGACGACAATGTCAAGGCCTATGCCATGAACAGCGACGGTTCGTACCGCTACCTGGCAGACGAACGCCAGGGCAAGCCTGTCAACGCCCAGGATACATGCCAGCGCCAGGCTGAACGGCTGGCATCGGAACGGAAGAAGGCGGCACGCCAGTTCCGCAAGGTCGTCCTGCGTCCACGTCCTGCTGAAGAAGACAAGTAAATTGACAAGCCTGCCGGTCTTTGCTAAAATGAAAAGAAAAGCTTTAGGAGGCATGGCATGGACTGGAAACGATTCAGTATGACTGGATTCAAGAATAAACGACCGATTACACGCATGTACGCCACGATGATCGCCTTATTGGTCATCGTGTCTTTGACGGGCTTCATCGACCGGGGGAAATCAGTGACCCTCGTCGCCGACGGCACGACCCGCCAGGTATATACTCACGCCGTCAATGAACAGGCTTTGATGCGGGAAAACAATATCGACATGGGCGATTACGATGAAATCGACGTATCGACGCAGAAGCTTGCCGACGGCAGTTACGTCAAGGTGCGCCGGGCTATCCCGGTGACCCTGGAATACCGGGGGCAGAAGCAGCAGGTCTATACGGCCAAGCACAATTCCCAGGAAGTAGCCGAACAGTACGGCTACAACAAGGAAAAGTACCGCCCTTATGGCGATGTACAGAAGCCTCTCCAGGCCGGGGAAAATATCGTCATCGGCCACGTCTCACGCAAGACGATCACCGAAGATGAAGTGGTGCCGTACGCCATCGAAAGCATCCCTGATGAAACCCTGGGCCAGGGCGAAGAGAAAATCGTCCAGGAAGGGCAGAACGGCCGCAAACGGGTCAAGCTGAACATCGTCAGCGTCGACGGGCAGGTCGCCGACAAGGAAACGCTTTCGACGGAGCTCATTTCGGAAATGCAGCCGCTGATCCGCAAGGTCGGCACCAAGGAAACGGTTGAAATCAACACCAGTACCGGCGACGTATCCCATTACCAGAAGATCATCACCATGGAAGCCACGGCCTATTTGCCGACTGATGGCGACGGCCAGTGCATCACCCGCATGGGGACGCGGGCCCGCTATGGCGTCGTCGCCGTCGACCCCAACGTTATCCCCTTGGGTTCGACCGTCTTCATCCCCGGCTATGGCGTAGCCCGGGCCGAAGATACCGGCGGAGCCATCCTCGGCAACCGCATCGACCTCTGCATGGAAGACTACGATGCCTGCATGACCTTCGGCCGCCGCACCGTACCGGTCTATATCTTGAATTAAGGTTTGAATCATCCGCTACAAACTTCAAACACGTCCGCAAGGGCAGGCATTTGAAAAAATGCTTGCCCTTGTTTGTCATATATGCTATAATATCAAAGGTTTGAATACCAAGATCCAAAATACACACGCTTGGCGAGCTCAGCACTGTGCCCCTCCCAGGGGGAAGGGTGAAAATGAGCGATGACCGGGCGGAGGAAAAAACAGGAGGAATCACAATTATGGCAGTAGTATCTATGAAACAATTATTGGAAGCCGGCGTTCATTTCGGTCATCAGACCCGCCGTTGGAACCCGAAGATGGCTCGTTTCATCTTCACCGAACGTAACGGTATCTACATCATCGACTTGCAGAAAACCGTTAAGAAAATGGACGAAGCTTACAATTTTGTCCGCGACCTGGCTGCTGAAGGCGGCAAAGTCCTCTTCGTAGGCACGAAAAAACAGGCTCAGGAATCCATTAAAAACGAAGCAGAACGTTGCAACCAGTACTTCGTCAACGAACGCTGGCTCGGCGGTATGCTCACCAACTTCCAGACCATCGAAAAGCGCGTAAAACGCTTGAAGACTTTGGAAAAACAGGCTGAAGACGGCACGTTCGAAATCCTGCCGAAGAAAGAAGTTACGCTCCTCAAACACGAAATGGAAAAACTTCAGAAATACCTCGGCGGCATCAAAGACATGAAGAAACTACCGGACGCTCTCTTCATCATCGACCCGAAAAAAGAAGAAATCGCTGTTTCCGAAGCTCGTAAACTTCACATCCCCATCATCGCTACGGTTGACACCAACTGCGATCCCGATGTCATTGACTATCCGATTCCGGCTAACGACGACGCTATCCGCGCTGTCAAACTCTTGACCGGCAAAATCGCTGACGCTGTCCTCGAAGGCAACCAGGGCGAACAGACGGAAGAAGGCGCCGCTGAAGGTGCTGAAGCAGCTGAAGAAAAAGCAGCAGAATAAGATCGTTTGTTCTTTGAGAACTGAATGGTTAGTATAGGAAGGTAAGGAGCCTTTGCTTCTTACCTTTCTTCAAACTGTATAATTCACATTACTTTTAGGAGGAATACTCATGGCTATTACAGCAGCAATGGTAAAAGAATTAAGAACGAAAACCGGTGCAGGCATGATGGACTGCAAAAAAGCATTGACCGAAAGCAACGGCGATATGGAAAAAGCCGTCGACTTGCTTCGTGAACACGGCTTGGCTGCAGCAGCTAAGAAAGCAGATCGCATCGCTGCTGAAGGTTTAGTTTATTCTTACATCCATGGCAACGGCCGTATCGGCGTCCTCGTCGAAGTCAACTGCGAAACGGACTTCGTCGCTCAGACAGACAACTTCAAAGCACTCTGCAAAGATATTGCAATGCAGATCGCTGCTGCAAAACCGGCATACCTCAAACGCGAAGAAGTTCCGGCTGAAGTTTTGGAACATGAAAAAGAAGTTCTCCGCCAGCAGGCCCTGAACGAAGGCAAACCGGAAAAGATCGTCGAAAAGATGATCGTCGGCCGTATCGAAAAATTCTACAAAGAAAACTGCCTCCTCGATCAGGAATTCATCAAAGATTCTGACAAGACGGTCCAGCAGGTCGTTACCGAAGCGGTTGCTAAAATCGGTGAAAAAATCGACATCCGCCGTTATACACGTTATGAATTGGGTGAAGGCCTGGAAAAACGGAACGATGATTTTGTTTCCGAAGTAATGGCACAAGCTAAATAAGATTGCATAAGAGAACACCCAACCCGTGTTCTCTTATTTTCTAATTGGACTTGTATACCGATAGAGGAGGCACTTCTTTTATGGAATCGAAAAAGTATCATCGTATCGTATTGAAATTGAGTGGCGAAGCACTGGCTGGTAAACAGGGCTATGGCATCGATCCGGAAACGGTCGAAACCATTGCCAAACAGGTCGTTGCCGTCAATCAGCTCGGCGTCCAGGTCGCCATCGTCGTCGGCGGCGGCAACATCTGGCGCGGCTTGTCCGGTTCGGCCAAAGGCATGGACCGCGTTTCGGCAGACTACATGGGCATGCTGGCTACGGTCATGAATTCCCTGGCCCTCCAGGATGCCATGGAAAAGAACGGCGTCGCTACCCGCGTCCAGACGGCTATCAACATGCAGCAGGTCGCTGAACCGTATATCCGCCGCCGGGCTATCCGCCACATGGAAAAAGGCCGCGTCGTCATCTTCGGTGCCGGTACGGGCAACCCTTATTTCTCGACGGATACGACAGCTGCCCTGCGGGCTGCTGAAATCGAAGCCGATGCTATCCTCATGGCCAAGAACGGCGTCGACGGCGTCTACGACAGCGATCCCAAGCTCAATCCGGACGCTAAGATGTTCAAGCACCTGACCTATCTCGACGTCATCAACAAAGACCTGAAAGTCATGGATGCTACGGCGACGACGCTCTGCCGCAACAACAATATCCCTATCGTCGTCTTCAATATCGACCAGCCCGGGAACATCGTCAAGGCTGCCAGCGGAGAAGATTTAGGGACGGTAGTCGACAAAGAAGACTAAACGCTGTATGATATACTTATAAAAATAAAATAAGGAAGTGATTGACATGGAAGTAAAAGAAATCATTGCCCAGCACGAAGAAAAGATGGACAAGACCATCGAAGCCCTGAAACGGGAATTGTCGTCGATCCGCACGGGCCGCGCCAGCACATCCCTGCTGGATCGGATCACCGTCGACTACTACGGTACGCCGACACCGGTCAAACAGGTCGCCAACGTATCGGTCCCGGAACCGCGCATGATTACCATCGCTCCGTGGGAACCGAAGATGCTCGGTGAAATCGAAAAGGCCATCCTCAAGTCTGACTTGGGCCTGAACCCGAACAACGACGGCAAGATCATCCGCCTGGAAATTCCCCAGCTGACGGAAGAACGCCGTAAAGAACTGAGCAAGAAAGTCAGCAAGATCGCTGAAGACTCGAAAGTTGTCATCCGCAACATCCGCCGCGACGCCAACGAAACCATCAAGAAGATGGAAAAGAAGAAGGAAGTCACGGAAGATGACAGCAAGGAAGGTCAGGAAAATATCCAGAAGCTGACAGATAAAAAAATCAAGGCCATCGACGAAATCAAAGCGAAAAAAGAAAAAGAAGTCATGGCCGTATGATGGATATACGGATTTTTATTGGCATGCCGTTACGGTATGCCAAATCTGTATTACAGGAAAAAAATATTCCTTATGTCATAGAGCGGACTGTGTCGCGGAGCCATTTCTTCCACTGCGACCCTCAGCAGACCTATGTCATCCGTGCCCAGGAAAGGGAAGACGGCACGGTCTGCCTGTTAGTCGATGACAGCCTGGAAATGAGCAGCTCCGTAGCCGCAGTGCTGCGAAATGGAGACGTACAGCATGATTAACTTTTTTGGCAAAAAGAAAGAAACTTCCGGATCCGTATCCGAGGGGATGCTGGATCCCCATAATATTCCCCGCCATGTTGCCATCATCATGGATGGCAACGGCCGCTGGGCCAAGCGCAAAGGCCTGCCCCGCAGTTACGGCCACCGCGCCGGCGCCGATACGCTGAAGCGCATCGTCATCGCCGCCGATGACCTGGGCATCAAGGTCCTGACGGTCTATGCCTTTTCGACGGAGAACTGGAAGCGCCCTGATGAAGAAGTGTCGTACATCATGAAGCTCATGAAGAGTTACTTGAGCAAGAATCTCTTGGAACTCAAGGAACACAACGTGCGGCTCCGCGTCATCGGTGATATGAAGCGGCTCCACCCGGATTTGCAGGAAGCCTTTGCCCAGGCCGAAGCGGACATGGCTGCCAACACAGGCCTCATCCTCAACGTGGCTGTCAATTACGGCGGCCGCCTGGAAATCACCCAGGCCGCCCGCAGGCTGGCCGAAGCCGTCCAGGCCGGGACGATTCAGCCCGAAGAGATTACCGAAGCGACATTGGCCCAGTACCTGTATACGGACCCGGAAAACGACGTGGACCTGCTCATCCGTCCCGGTGCGGACAAGCGGGTCAGCAATTTCCTCCTGTGGCAGATGGCCTATGCCGAGTTCTGGTTCACCCAGCTCTGCTGGCCTGATTTCACCAAGGATACCCTGGTCGAAGCGATTCTATCCTTCCAGGGCCGGGAACGGCGCTTCGGCGGCTTAAAATAAATCAGGGAAGGTATATGATATGTTGGCAAAACGAATACTGACAGGCATCGTCGGCGGTGCCTTTACGATTTTTGTGATTTACGAAGGGAACTGGCTGTTTTTCCTCATGATGGCCTTGTTATCCCTCGTCGCCTGGTACGAATACGGCAACCTGGTCCGCAAGCTCCATGCCGTGCCCGCAGACAAATGCGGTGCCGTCTGGCTCGTCGCCATCTTAGCAGCCTATTGGTTCGGCAGTACCAAGGCCATGCTCGTTCTGGCTCTGGGCCTGCTCTGCTGGCTCATGCTGCGGACAGTGTTCTTTCACGATAAGGTCAAGCCTGTAGACAGCGCCTATACGTTATACGGCCTGCTCTACATCGGCTGCGGCTTTCTGGCTATGCTGGCCCTGCGCAGCGGTTCCGTCGCGTCCTTCATGGGCAGCAGTTTCAGCGCCGTCATGCTGGAACCGGCGCGGTTCTTCGTCTTTCTCCTCATCTTCTCGACCTGGGCCAGTGATACCTTTGCCTTCGCCGTCGGCAAGATGATGGGCAAAGTCAAGCTCTGCCCGGCTATCAGCCCCGGCAAGACCCGCGAAGGGGCTATCGGCGGTTTCGTCGGCACCCTGGCGGTAGCCATCATTTTCTCGCTGATCTTTAAATTCTCCGTGCTCCATGCCTTGGCCATCGGCATCATCGTCGGCATCATGGCGCCTTTGGGGGACTTGGTCGAATCCATCTTGAAGCGCGTCTGCGGCGTCAAGGATTCGGGAAACATCATTCCCGGCCACGGCGGTGTCCTGGACCGCTTCGACAGCCTCCTCTTTGCAGCGCCGGCACTGTATGCCTATTTGATCCTGGTTATTTAAGGAGGGCAGGGGAATGAAGGATATTCTGATTTTAGGCAGCACCGGTTCCATTGGGACCCAAGCTGTCGACGTCATCGAAGCCCATCCGGATGCCTTCCGCCTGGCCGGCGTCGCTGCCTATTCCCATTGGCAGGCCGTGGCCCGGCAGGTACAGGACCATCAGGTGAAATGGGCCTGCATGGTCGACGAAAAGGCCGCTGACGAACTGCGCCGCGCCGTCGGCCCGGCGTGTACTGTCTTTTCCGGCAGCGAAGGGCTGTTGAAGCTCATCGATGAATGTGACGCCCGCATCGTCCTGACGTCCCTCGTCGGTGCCGCCGGTATCGAACCGACACTGCATGCCATCGAAAAGGGCATGGACATTGCCCTGGCCAATAAAGAGACCCTCGTCGCTGCCGGCGAGCTGGTCATGAAAGAGGCCGCTGCCCGCGGCGTCCGCATCCTGCCCGTCGATAGTGAACACGGCGCTATTTTCCAGTGTCTCCAGGGACGACAGGAAGGGGAAGTGGCCAAGCTGCTCATCACGGCTTCCGGCGGCCCTCATTTCCGCCGGCCGGTATCGGAATTTTCGTCCATCACGGTCGAACAGTGCCTGAAGCATCCGACGTGGAACATGGGCGGCAAGATCACCATCGATTCGGCGACGATGTTCAATAAAGGCCTGGAAGTCATCGAAGCGCACTGGCTGTTTCACATGCCCTTCGACAAGATCGAAGTCGTCATCCAGCCGCAGAGCATCATCCACTCCATGATCGAGTTCATCGACGGCTCCATCCTGGCCCAGCTGGGCCTGCCCGACATGCGCCTGCCCATCCAGTACGCCTTTACTTATCCGGACCGGATGACCGTCCGCGGCGCCCGGCCCATCGACTGGAAGACCCTGGGGTCGCTGGAATTTTTCCCGCCTGATGACGAGAAGTTCCCTTCCATCGGCCTGGCCTATGAAGCGGGCCGCATCGGCGGGACCATGCCCTGTGTCCTCAACGGGGCCAATGAAGTCGCTGTCTATGCGTTTTTGCGTAAAGAAATTTCCTTTACGCGTATTTTTGACATTGTCCGTACTGTCATGGAACGGCACACGGTCTCGCACGACGTCACCTTGGCGTCTATCCGCCAGGCCGACGCCTGGGCCCGCCGCTGTGCTGCTTCCCTGTTGTAGAAAGGGGATTTCCCGTGGGTCTTACTATTTTAGCGACGATCTTCGTCTTCAGTGTCATCATCTTCGTCCATGAACTGGGCCATTTCGCGACGGCCAAGTGGGCAGGGATGCAGGTCGATGAGTTCGCACTCGGTTTTGGTCCCAAAGTGTACAGTGTACGCCGCGGTGATACAGAATATTCCCTGCGGGCCGTTCCTCTCGGCGGGTTCAACCGCATTGCCGGCATGACCGAAGATGAAGTATTGAATGAAAAGTCTTTCCTCAACAAACCCGTCTGGAAGCGCATGATTGTCATCGCTGCCGGCGGGATCATGAACTTCATCCTGGCCATCTTCCTCCTGTGGGGACTGTTCTTTGCCATCGGTACGGTGACGGTATCGCCAGAAGCCGTCGTCGGCTCGACCATTTCCGGTTCGCCGGCGGAACAGGCAGGCCTTACGGCAGGCGACCGCATCATCCGTATCGGCAATCAGGATATTTCCAAGTGGACCGATATTTCCCAGGCCGTCGCACCGTACAGCCATGACGTCGTCACCGTGGAAATCGAACGGGACGGCCAGGTGCAGGGCGTCGAACTGGTGCCCGAAGTGGACAGTGCCTCGAAAAAGGCCATGCTCGGCGTCATGCCCATGACGACCCGCGAAGCCCATGGTTTCTTTGAATCGGCCGGCATGGCCGTCCAGCGGACGGGCAAGCTCTGCCAGCTCATGGTCGTCGGCCTCTATGATATGGTGACGGGCCGGGAAAAGGCGGAAGTCGCCGGCCCAATCGGCGTGGCCCAGCTGGCTGGCCAGGTCGCCGCTTCGGGTTTTTCCAATCTGCTCATGTTCACGGCTTTCCTCAGCATCAACCTGGGCATCTTGAATCTCCTGCCCGTACCCTTGCTGGATGGAGGCTATCTTATCTTGTTGATTCTCGAAGGAATTACGCGCCGGCGGATGCCGAAACGGGCGTTGTATTATATTCAGGTCACAGGGGCCGTCCTCTTGGGTTCCCTGTTCCTGTTCGCCATGTTTCAGGATCTCAGCCGCTTTTAGAAAGGCAGGCTTTTCATGAAACGTAGAAAATCTCTTCCCGTCCGGGCTGGTTCGGTGATCATCGGCGGCGATGCCCCCGTATCGGTCCAGACCATGTCGACGGTCAACCCGGCCCACATGGCCGAAGCCGTCGTCGATGCCCGCCGCCTGGCCTCGTATGGGGCTGAAATCTTGCGCTTTGCCGTTCCCGATATGGAAGCGGCCAAGGGCTTGGCAGCCGTCGTCCAGGCCGTGGATATCCCCATCGTAGCCGATATCCACTTCGATTACCGCCTGGCCCTGGCGGCCGTCGACAGCGGCGTCCAGGCCCTGCGCATCAATCCGGGCAATATCGGCGCTGACGAAAACGTCGTCAAAGTCGTCGAAAAAGTGCGTCCCAAAGGCATCCCCATCCGCATCGGCATCAATACGGGATCCCTGCCGGAGGATATCCTGGCCCAGAGCGGCGGCCATCCGACAGCAGAAGGGATGGTCGAAGGGGCATTGCGCCATATCCGCATCCTGGAACGCATGGATTACCGCAACATGGTCATTTCCCTCAAGGCTTCCGACGTCCCCTTGATGATCGAAGCTTATGAAAGATTGGCCGACAAGGTCCCCTATGCCCTGCATCTGGGCGTGACCGAAGCCGGCCTGGTCCGCGAAGGCAGCATCAAGTCGGCCATCGGCATCGGCACGCTGCTTCACGAGGGCATCGGCGATACGATCCGCGTATCCCTGACCGGTGACCCTGTCGAAGAAATCAAGGCCGGCCAGACCATCCTCAGTTCCCTCGGCCTGCGCCATTTCGGGCCGACCCTCATTTCCTGCCCGACCTGTGGCCGGACCCAGGTCCACCTCATCGACCTGGCCCAGGAAGTCGAACAGGCCATTTCTCATCTGACCGTCCCCATCAAGGTCGCCGTCATGGGCTGTGTCGTCAACGGCCCGGGCGAAGCGCGGGAAGCCGACTTCGGCATTGCCGGCGGCCAGGGGAAGGGCATCGTCTTTTCCCACGGCCAGGTCCTGCGCACGGTGCCGGAAGACCAGCTCGTGTCCAGCCTGGTGGAAGAAATCGAAAAAACCATTGCAAAGGAGTCTTAACTCATGTTAGCATCGAAATTGTATAGTCCGACGCTGCGGGAAATCCCGGCAGACGCCGAAATCGCCAGCCATCAGTATATGTTGAAAGCCGGGATGATCCGCAAGAACGGCGGCGGCTTGTATTCTTTCCTGCCCTTAGGCCGCCGGGTCGAACTCAAGATCGAAGCCATCGTCCGCGAAGAAATGGAAAACATCGGCGCCCAGGAAATCATGATGCCCATCATGCAGCCCGCTGAAATCTGGCATGAATCGGGCCGCTGGAATGCTTATGGTCCGGAAATGTTCAAACTGGAAGACCGCCATGGCAATCATTTCTGCCTCGGTCCGACTCACGAAGAACTGATTACGACCCTGGTCCGCAATGAACTGCGTTCGTACAAGCAGATGCCTGTCACCCTGTGGCAGATGCAGAATAAATACCGCGACGAAATCCGTCCGCGTTTCGGCCTCATGCGCAGCCGTGAATTTGTCATGAAAGACGCCTATTCCTTCGACGTCGACGAAGAAGGCCTGCACAAGAGCTATCAGGATGAATACGAGGCTTACACGCGCATCTTCACGCGCTGCGGCTTGAACTTCAAGCCTGTCGAAGCCGACAGCGGTCAGATCGGCGGCAACCATACACACGAATTTATGGCCCTGGCCCAGGCCGGCGAAGCCGAAATCGTCTCGTGCTCGAAATGCGACTATGCAGCCGATATCGAAAAGGCCGTCCCCCAGGCCGTGGAAATGCCGGCAGAAGACGCAAAAGATGTGGAACTCATCGAAACGCCGAACTGCTCGACCATTGAAGACCTGGCCCAGTTCCTGCACATCCCCGTAGAAAAGACGATCAAAGCCGTCGCCTTTACTATTGATGGCGAAAAGACGGTCCTCTGCATGGTCCGCGGTGACCATGAAGTCAATGACGTCGCTGTCCAGAACTTCGTCGGCGGCAATGTCATCGAACCGGCCACAGAAGATGAATTGAAGGCCCACGGCCTCCAGCCGGGCTACATGAGCCCCATGGGTGCCGATAAACCGGATAATGAAACCTTCTTCGTCCTCGTCGACCCGTCGGCTATGAACGTCCCCAATGGCGTCACCGGGGCCAACAAGGCCGGCTATCACTACCAGAACGTCAATCCGTCCCGCGATTTTAAGGACGTCACGGTCACGACGATCCGCAACATGGTCGAAGGCGACAAATGCCCGCACTGCGGCGCGCCTGTCGAAATCGTCCGCGGCATCGAAGTCGGCCAGGTCTTTGAACTGGGCACGAAGTACTCCGAAGCCCTCCATGCGACCTTCCTCGACCAGAACGGCAAGGCGAAACCGTACGTCATGGGCTGCTACGGCATCGGCGTCACCCGTACCATTGCGGCAGCTATCGAACAGTTCCACGATGAACACGGCATCATGTGGCCTGTCGCCATTGCGCCCTTTGAAGTGGCCATCGTCCCGGTCAGCAGCAAGGACCAGGACCAGGTCCGCATCGCCGGCGACCTCTATCAGGCCCTGCAGGCTGCCAAAGCCGATGTCCTCCTCGACGACCGTAACGAACGGGCTGGCGTCAAATTCAACGACGCCGACCTCATCGGCTATCCTGTCCGGATCACCGTCGGCAAGAAGAGTGCTGCCGAAGGGACTGTCGAAATCAAGGTCCGCCGGACTGGCGAACAGGAAGTCGTTCCTATCGACCAGGCTGTCGCCCGCGTCCAGGCCATCTTAGCCGACCTGCGCAGCAAGAATATGTAACCCTGACGCATATATTATAAAGAAACTTTCATAAAACGAGGAAAAAGCTTGTATTTTTCCTCGTTTTATTTTATACTTTTTGTTAGTAAGCTAACAAAAGAGGGGAAGACTATGAGATTTGAAGCGTTCCCGACGAGGGAAGAATTGGAAGAACACGCCCGGCTCGTTCCTGAAATCGAACCATCGGCAGTCCTGGCGATGCTGCGCATTTCACAGGCTGCAGAAATCATCCGGTCGTCCATCAACGACGTCCTGACGAAACAGTATCATCTGTCCCAGGGGAAGCTGCGGGTCATGATCGTCCTGCACCAGAACCCGGAAGGGATTGCGCCGTCGCAGCTGGCGGCCAAGACCGGCGTGACCCGGGCGACGATTACGACCATGGTCAAGCGTATGGTCCGTGACGGCCTGGCGACGGTCGTCATCGACCAGGAAGACAAGCGGGGCAAGAAGGTCAGCCTCACGGCCCGGGGACGCCAGTTCATGGACCAGGTCCTGCCCGGTCATTACCTGCGCATCTCGACGCTCATGAACCGCCTCAGCGAAGACGAACAAGCCGAACTCATCCGTCTGCTGACAAAACTGAGTCAGCCATGATTTTCTCAGCAAATCTTAACCTGGAAAGCCTTGCTTTTCAGGTTTTTTTCATTTTTCTCTGTTAGACTGGAGAAAATGGAAGAGAAAGAAGGTTTGCTCATGTATCTGCCTCATGAACTCCGGCAGGACTTTCATTACCTGTCCCTGCGATCGTCTTTGCTGGAAGAAATCTCCCTGCTCTACGGCCGGCCCCTGGCGGCGGGGGACCGGATTGGACGGATCTGCCGCTGCCGCCGGCTGATCCGCGACTTCCTGGCGGCCTGGCAGCGCCAGCCGGACCAGCCGGAATATCCCTACCTCTTAGGGGTCCTCCTGGAACGGGCGGGCCAGCTGGCCCTGACGGATCAGCCCGGCCGGGCCTATGACCAGGCCGAGCAGTACTATGACCGGGCCCGGAAGCTCCTACAGCGGCAGCCGCCTGGCTCTTATAGCCGACAGCAGTACCTGCGCCCGCTGCTGGCCCTGCTGCGCCTGTCCCTGCGCCGGCGGCAGGAAGAACGGTTTTATGCCTGGTGGGACCATTGCGGCGGCCTGCGCCGCTTCCACCGCGACGTACAGGCCCTGTTCCAGGTGCGTTGGCTCATCGTCAAGGAAGATTATGACCGGGCGGCTTTCCAGCTCCGGGATCTGCACGGCCTGGCCGGCAGGAAGAGTGCTTTTTCGCCGGCCCGGGCCCGCATCCTGTCGGACATCGTTACAGCGGCCCTGCACGGGCCTGGAGCTGCTTTAAAAGGAACTTATGGTCCCTATGTCCGTCAGGTCTTATGGGACGTCCTTTTTCCGGAAAAACGCGACAAATGACGGACTCCGTGTTATAATGGCAGGCATAGGCATATTTGCCGAGAAATGAGGAACTGCTATGGAAATCAAGATCATCCCTTTAGGCTGCGACGATCGGCCCCTGGATTCGTATGGCCGGGACGGCCAGTCCTTTGCCGAAGCTTATGCGCCGGTCATCGCCTTCCTGCTGCGTGAAAGCCGCCTCCACGCCGTCGTCCATACCGTCCCGGGCGGACCGGCCATGGCCCGGGCCGTGTGCCAGCTCCTGGAGGAAGCCCGGCGCCGTGAAGGGGACGAGGCGATGCCCTTTGACGTGACGCCCATCGTCGACGTGACGGCGCGCCTGCGCCGCGAAGACGGCTGCCCCTGGGACCGGTCCCAGACTCATCGGACCTTGCGCCGCTACCTCATCGAGGAAGTCTATGAAATGCTCGATGCCATCGACAGCCATGATATCGACGGTATCCGCGAGGAATTGGGGGATATCCTCTACCAGGTCGCCATCCACGCCCGCATTGCCCAGGAAAAAGGTCTTTTTTCGGCCCAAGATGTCGTAAAAGACGTCACCGATAAGATGATTCGGCGCCATCCCCACGTTTTTAGCCAAAAAAGCCTTGAAAACATAGGTACGAGTATGTTAAACTGGGATAGATTAAAGCAAGGCGAACAACGCCAGCAGCATGCTCACTTGCTGGATGGTGTCGTTCCCGGCCTGCCGTCGCTCCTGGCTGCGGACAAGCTTCAGGAAAAAGCGGCCAAGACCGGTTTCGACTGGCCCGATGTCCAGGGCGTCTGGGATAAGTTCCACGAAGAATGGGAAGAGTTCCGCCAGGCCCTTGGCGAAGGGAATCCCGTCCATGCCGAAGAAGAAGCTGGGGATGTGCTGTTCGTCTTTGCAAATTTATGCCGACACTATCATATAGAGCCGGAATGTGCGTTACATCGGGCTAACAGTAAATTCCGACGCCGCTTTGCTCACGTAGAGGACCGGGTCCGCCAGTCGGGCCGGCCGTGGGAGGCTTTTTCCCTGGATGAGCTCGACTCATTCTGGAAGGAAGCGAAACAGATAGAACGGCAGAAAGAAAATACAGACTGTTAGCGTTACGCAATGTAACGATTTAAAGGAGGACCTAGTAACATGAACAAAACAGAATTAATCGCTGCAGTAGCCAATGAAGCAGAAATCACCAAAAAAGATGCTGAAAAAGCCGTAAAAGCCGTATTCAGCGTTATCAGCGACAGCCTTACGAAAGGCGACAAAGTCCAGATCATCGGTTTTGGTACTTTTGAAGTCCGTCAGCGCAAAGCCCGTGAAGGCCGCAACCCGCGCAACAACGAACCGATTCAGATCGAAGCTTCCAAGACCCCGGCTTTCAAAGCTGGCAAACAGCTCAAAGATTTGGTCAACAACAAATAAGGTACGATTTCGAAGGGCCGCATGAAAAACGGCCCTTTTCTTTTCTTGCAAATTGTCGTACCATAGTAGTATGAGCTACTAGACTAATGCTGTTTATAAAAGAGGGTATCATGCATGACAAAGAAGAAAGTCCTGATCCTGTCCGCATCTATCGGCACGGGGCATACACAGGCAGCACGGGCGATAGAAGAATACGTCAAGACCATTCCCGAAGAATGTGAAGTGGAACACCTGGATTTCCTGTCCAACGATGTCCTGTCTATCGACAACATCGTCAAGGAAACGTATATCAAGATCCTCGACGTCTTTCCCATGTTGTACGATTTGATGTACTATTCGTCACAAGGATATAAGAAGGGACTCGTCGTCAAGACGCTCTTTGCCTGGGGGCTCAAGCGGCGGATGCTCAAGGTATTGGCCGAAAAGAAGCCCGATGTCCTCGTCTTCACGCATCCCTTCCCGGCAGGGGCGGCGGCCCTTTTGAAGCGCCAGCACCGCCTCGACATCCCCCTGGTAGGGGTCATTACGGATTTCGCCATCCACCAGCTCTGGGTCTATCCCCAGATCGACGTCTATTGTGTCGCCGCTTCGCAGCTCAAGGACCTGCTCGTCGAACAGGGCATCGCTGCCGATAAGGTCGTCGTATCGGGCATCCCCGTGCGCAAGGCCTTCGAACAGGACCGCTGGCATTGGGATGCGGCTCATGAAGCTGACAAGAACGTCCTCATCATGGGTGGCGGCCTGGGCATGGGGTCCATCAAGCAGTCCCTGACCCTGCTGGACCGCCTCGATGCCGTCGACAGCTTCACCGTCGTCACCGGCTACAACGCCGACTTGTACGACGAACTGTGCAAGATGCGCAGTGAACTGCGCCATCCCGTCGATATCCTGGGCTATACCAACCAGATTCCCCAGCTCATGTGCCGGGCGTCGCTGCTGGTCACGAAGCCCGGTGCCCTGACCTGTACCGAAGCGGCAGCCGTCCAGGTGCCGATGGTCCTGTACAGTCCCATCCCGGGCCAGGAAGAAGCCAATGCGACGTATATGCAGTCCAAGGGGTGTGCCCGCTGGGTCAAGAAGCAGGAAGACCTGGTATCGGTCGCAGCCGGCCTCCTGACGCATCCGGAAGAACTGGAAGCCATGGCGGAAGCCAGTCTCGACTGTCATCGCGACGGTGCGCGGATCATCGGCAAAGAAATCGTCCGCCTCCTGCGGCCGCAGACAGCCGGCGCGGCGACGGATTTGATATATGAACATTGAGAAAAGGGTCTCCTCGGTTTCGCTTTGCGAAGCAAGAGGAGTTTTTTTCCAAAAAGGAGTATTTTTTCATGGAATTTCAACTTTTTCATACGACCTTATCGGCGTCGCTGCTGCTCTTCATCATGGCCGGAGGCTTTTTGGCCGGTTTCGTCGATTCCATTGCCGGCGGTGGCGGTCTCATTTCCCTGCCGGTCCTCTTAGCCGCTGGCCTGCCGCCGCATCTGGCCATCGGGACCAATAAGTTCTCCGCTACCTTTGGCGCCGTCATGAGCGCCTGGCAGTTCTGGCGGGCTGGCAAGGTCGATATGGGCCTGTTGAAGCGGATCCTGCCGGGAACCTTCGTCGGCGCCGTCCTGGGCTGCCTGGTCATGCTCTATCTGCCCAGCGAATGGCTCCAGCCGATCATCATCGTCGCCCTCATCGCCGCAGCGGCCTTCGTCTTTACCCAGCGCCAGCTCGGCGCCGTCAGTACGTACAGCGGCAACACCCGGGGCAATGTCCTGGCCGCCCTGGTCATGGCCCTGGCTATTGGCTTCTATGACGGCTTTATCGGGCCGGGGACGGGGACCTTCCTCATCGTCGGCTTCGCCACTTTGGGCTTCGACTTCGTCACGGCTGCGGGCAATGCCAAGATCCTCAACCTCATGAGCAATGTGACGTCTTTCGTTCTCCTCATCTGGTGGGGCCAGATTCTCTACGTCTACGGCATCGCCATGGCCGTATGCATCTTTACGGGCGCTTTCTTCGGCTCCCGCCTGGCCATCCGCCGTGGCACGGGTTTCGTCCGCCTGGTCATGTTGGCCGTGACGATTGTCCTCATCGGCAAATTGGGCTTATCTTATTTTGGAATCATGTAGGAGGGACGATATGGATACGGTACTTATAAGCGGCGGCACGTCGGGCATCGGCCTGGCGACGGCGGCTGTGTTATTGGACCGGGGCTGGAACGTCGCCATCAGCGGCCGTCATCAAGAAAAGGGGGAGGCTGCCCTGGCTTTCCTGGCTCGGCCCGGCCGGACCTTTTATATTCAAGGCGACGTAGTAAGCGACGACGACTGCCGCCGGATGGTCGAAGAGACGGTCCGCCAGTTCGGCGGCCTCGACGGCCTGGTCACGTCGGCCGGCGTCTATGAAGAGAATCTCTTGGAAAATGTCACGCCTGACGATATGCAGCGCCTGTTTTCCATCAACGTCTTCGGGACGATGTATCTCTGCCGCCATGCCCTGCCGTACTTGCGGCACAAGCCCGGAAGCATCGTCACCGTCAGCAGTGATGCCGGCCTTCAGGGCAACGTGGCCTGTTCCCTCTATGGGGCGACGAAAGGTGCCGTCGTGGCCTTTACCAAATCCCTGGCCCTGGAAGCGGCACCGCACCAGATACGGGTCAACTGCGTCTGTCCTGGCGATGTCGAGACGCCCCTGCTGGAACAGCAGCTCCGGGACCATCCCGACACGACGAAAGATACCATGAAAGAGCAGTACCCCTTGTACCGCCTGGCCCGGGCCGACGAAGTGGCCAAGGCCATTGCCTTCCTCCTCAGCGAGGACGCGTCATTCATTACGGCGGCCGCACTTCCTGTCGATGGGGGTTTGACAAGCTGGTAGAAACATGGGAAAATATAAAGTATAAATTTTAATACGTTAAAGATTGGGGTGTTTGTTATGGCAGAAGAAGTATACAAAGAAGAAGCAAAGACAGTGGAAGAACTGCAGGCTGAAATTGCAGCCCTGAAACAGGAACTGGCCGATGTGAAGGCGCAGTCCCAGTCGACGGAAGAAGCCGCTGCCAGTGTCGTCAAGGCCATGGAACAATCGACGGAAGACAAAGACGTGAAAGTCGAAATGCTGTGCCGCTGGGCTGCTGCCCGCGCCGGCGCCATCGTCATCGCGCCCCTCGTCGGGACGGTGGCCCTCATGGCCAACGAAGTCTATCTGGTCAGCCGCATTGCCAGAGTCTATGACGTCAAATTGAGTGAACGGGCCCTCATCGCCTTCCTTGGCGCCGTCGGCAGCCGTGTCGCCGGCAGCCTGCTGACGACGATCATTCCTTTCAGCGCCATCCAGGTCCCGGTTGCCGTCGGCATCACCTACAGCCTGGGCCGCGTTACCCAGCGCTGGCTGAAAGACGGCATGCCTACCGACATGGGTCCCTACATCGACATGATGGGCGAATGGAAGGATAAAGCCCGGGAACAGGTCGATAAGCTCAAGGAAAATCCCTTGAAGAACGTCCCCCTCGGCGATGAAACCATCGATTTCATGAAGAAATGGGGCGGCGTCGCCAAAGAACGCTTCCAGGACGTCAAGGAAAAAGGGGAAGAACTCTATCACACCGTCCGCCATCACGATGACCTGGTCGACGAAATCGTTGAAGAAAAAGCAGAAGAATCCAAAGACGGAGAAGCCGGCAAAGCGGAAACAGCAGCTGCAGAAGCAGCTACGGCAGCCGGCACGGACGCCAAGGCTGAAACGGCAGCTCCTGCCGACAGTGAAGGCCTGTCCGTCGAAGACAAGGTCAAAGCCGCCGTAGAAGATGCCAAGATCCCTTTGGAAGATAAAAAGTAAGGTGAAGGCCCATGTGGAAGATACTGCGCTTTTTTGCACGTTTTTATACGCCTGGCAAGTTTGTCACTTTTATCCGCAAGACAGGGAGAAAGGTCCACTTTTTGCCGAAGCTCCTGACGATTTTTTACTGCATGCAGGATGAAGACACGCCGAAGTTCATCAAACTGGCCCTGATGGGGGCCTTGGGGTATGTCATCCTGCCCTTTGATTTCGTGCCCGATGTCTTTGCCGGGTTCGGCTGGCTCGATGATGCGGCCGTCGTCGCCGCGGCCCTGCGCCTGGCCGGGACTTATGTCAAACCGGAACACCGTGAAAAAGTACGTCATATGTTCCCGTTCTTCCGCGTCCATGTGTGAAGGCTGGGAAAAAAGAGCTGTCGTGGACAGCTCTTTTTCCTTTGACAAACATACTTCCTCATCGTAAAATAGTATGCGTGTGCATAATGAAAGATGCATAAAGTTAGGAGTTAAGAACTTATGATTACTGTTGTTGAAAAAGTGCGGTTCTATGAGACCGACATGATGGGCATTGCCCATCATTCCAATCATATCCGCTGGTTCGAGTGCGGCCGCTGTGAATACCTGGCAGCTGCCGGCATCGATTTGTTCGCCTTGCTGGACCAGGGCATTTCCTATCCCATCAAGAGCGTGTCCTGCGAGTACATCAGCCCCATCAACTATGCCGATACCATCGATATCGAGACGCGGCTGGTCAAGCTGAGCCGGGCGCAGATGGTCTTTTCGTACCGCATCGTCCATCACGATGACCACCGCCTGCTGGCGACGGGGACGACGCAGAATGTCTTTGCCCACAAGGACAGCGGCAAAGTCGCCCGCCTCGATGAGGCCGATTATAAGAAGTTACAGGCCATGTATGCCGAAGACAAAGCGGCTGCCCAGGCCGGGGGAGGGGTCCATGGAACGTAATGCACAGCCTATTGGCGTCTTTGATTCCGGCGTCGGCGGCCTGACGGTTGTCGCCAAGCTGCGGATGCTGCTGCCTCATGAAAATATCATCTATGTCGGCGATACCAAGCGCAACCCTTACGGGACGCGGACGCCGGAGGAAATCCTGGCCTATACGCGGGACATCCTCCGTTTCATGACGGCCCAGGGCGTCAAGCTCGTCGCCATCGGCTGCAACACTGTGACCGCCGTCGCCTATGATACGGTCGTCCGGGAAGTGCCGTATCCCCTCATCGGCATGAGCCGGGGACTGCGGACGGCCCGGGAAATCAGTGCGACCAAAAAGATTGCCGTCTTTGCTACGCCCCTCACCATCGCCAATCACAGTCATCGCAAAGTGGCGGCTGCCATGGATCCGGACATCGAAATCGTCGAACAGTCCTGCCCGGCCCTGGCCAATCTCATCGAACGGGGCGTCCTCGACGGCCCGGAAATCCGCGAGCCCTTGAAGCGCTATACGGAACCGGTCCTTCATTCCGGCGCCGATACGGCCATCTTCGGCTGCACCCATTTTCCCTTTGTCCAGCCCTTGTTCGAAGAGCTCTGCGGTGATTCCATCGCCTTCGTCGATCCCGCTCACGAAATGGCCCTGGAAACGCTGGACGTCTTGAAAAAGGACGGCCTCCTCAATAAGCAGCCGGAACCGGGGAACCTCCGCCTGTGCTTTACGGCAGAGAGTGGCCGCGGGTCCCGCCTGGCCCAACATCTCATCCCGGCCAATGAATTTACGGCTGAAGAAATTTCCCTCACTTAATGGTTACTAAAATATTATACAAAAGGAGTCTTGCGTCGTGTTTTTCTATGTCTTACTCAATGTTGTCATTGCCGTCATCGGCATTGTCGCTGTCTTGTACCTTTTATTCCGCCTCTTTGCCTGGCGGCAGGGCGATGCCCGCTTCGTCATTGAAGCCCGCCGCCGTAAACCGTTCGAACTGAAGCAGATGACTCAGGATACGGCTGTCTTTGAAACGGAAGTGCCCATTCACAATGCCGGCCGTCAGCTCGGCACCATCATGGACTTCTATCCCCGGACCCTGCTGCCCCGCGAACAGTATGACAAAGTCATCGTCCATTCCCAGCTGGCCAATAAAGCCGCTGAACGCGATGATAATTATTGGGAATCGGTCATCTTCAACCCTGGCGACAAAGGCATGATCCGCGTCACCATCGCCCTGGTCAGCAAAGACGGCAATATCCGCGAAGACTTGAAGACCTTCCCTGACATGCCCATCGATTTGGTATATCAGGTCGTTTCCCGCAGCGAATGGTACATCCATAAAGCCCGCATCACCTTGAAGGCTTCGGAAGTACAGCACGCATTGGAACAGAACTAGGAGGTTTTAACGAGATGGCAGAATTAGAATTAGTACCTGTAAAAACGAGAATCCTTACGGATAAAGATGATATTGTCGATGTCATTGAAGAATATGCGAAAGACATCGTCGGCCCGGATGATCTGGTCTGCTCGGCCGAAAGTGTCGTCGCCATTACCCAGCGCCGCTACACCCGCCCGGAAGAACTGACGCCGTCGTGGCAGGCCCGCCTCATGCGCCGCTTCGTCCCCGGCGAAGGCAGCATGGCCAGCCTCTATGGCATGCAGGCAGCCATGAACCTGGAAGGCGAATGGAAGATGATGTTCTGGTTCTTCGTCGGCTTCTTGGCCAAACTCGTCGGCAAGAATGGTGTATGGTATGCCAAATGCCGCCAGGCCTCGCTGACAGATGATGTCACCGGCACGATGCCGCCTTTTGATAAATGCATCGTCTACGGCCCGGCTGAACCGGATAAAGTGGCTGAAAAGATCAAACAGCGCATGGGCTGCTACGGCGCCGTCGTCGCTGACGTCAACGACCTCAAGCGTTCGGCTGTCCTCGGCCACAGCAAAGGCCTGAACCCGAAGGAAATCGCCAAGATCCTCATCGACAACCCCTTCGGCAATGCATCCCAGAAGACGCCGATCGTCGTCATCAAGAATTACGCCCAGTTCGTCAAGAACCGGAATAAGGACTAAGGAGAAAGGCCTGTGGCAGAAAAAATCGTACTGGCAACGCATAATGCCGGAAAAATCCGGGAGTTCAAGAGCATCCTGGAACCTTTGGGCTACGAAGCCGTCTCCGTCCACGACGTCATCGCCGACATCACCGAACCGGAAGAGACGGGGACGACCTTTGCCGAAAATGCCCTGCTCAAAGCGACGTATTACATGAAGGCTACCGGCCTGCCCTGCCTGGCGGACGATTCGGGCATTGCCGCCGACGCCCTCGGCGGCCGGCCCGGTGTCTACTCGGCGCGCTATGCCGGCCCGGACTGCGACGATGAAGCCAATAACCAGAAGCTCATCGCCGACTTGGCCGCCTTTCCGCCGGAACAGCGGACGGTCCACTACATCTGTTCCCTCGTCCTCATCTGGCCGGACGGCCAGACGGTGACGGCTGAAGGGAGCTGTGACGGCATCCTGCGCGACTTCTATGCCGGCCAGAACGGCTTCGGCTATGATCCGCTGTTTTACGTACCCGACAAGGGCAAGACCATGGCAGAGCTGTCCATGGCCGAAAAGAATGAAATCAGCCATCGCGGCAAAGCCTTGAAAAAGCTCGTCGAGGCCTTGTCATGAGTACGGTCCGCGTCGGCCTGGTCAGTGACAGCCACGGCCGCTTTGAATGTCTGTCGCGCATGGCCGATACGGCACCGGACGTCGCTGCCTGGATCCATTGCGGCGACTACTGCGATGACGGCGAAGACCTGGCCATCTATACGGGCGTCCCGGTCTACGCCGTCCTGGGCAATAACGACTATATGACCCGTACGAACGATCCCGAATGTCGCTGCATTACCGTCGGCGGCATCCGCATCGTCGCTATCCACGGCTGTCAGTGGTATGGCGAACGGCGCTGGCAGAAGCTCGTCGAGCTGGGCCGCCAGCATCAGGCGGATTTCGTCGCTTTTGGCCATACGCACCGCCGCTTCATCAAGACCGAAGGCGATTTATGGGTCGTCAATCCCGGCAGCATCGGCCTGCCCCGGGACAACCGGCAGGGGACGTATGCCATCGTGTCCATCGAAGACGGGGCTATTAAAGATGTCGCTTTTCGCGAGATCGAACGAATCAAACGGTAACTCTTGCAGGAATGGGTGGGGGAAATTCATGAAAAATAATAAACTCAAGCTCTACGGGTTCAACAACCTGACCAAGACCCTGAGCTTCAACATGTATGACATTTGCTATGCTGTCAGTGACGAGTCACGCCGCCAGTACATCGAATACATCGATGAACAGTATAATGCCGAACGGCTGACCCAGATCCTGCGCAACGTGTCGGATATCATCGGCGCGCACATCCTCAATGTGGCCAGTCAGGATTACGACCCGCAAGGGGCCAGCGTCACCATCCTCATTTCCGAAGAAGAAGTGAACGATGCCGACGTCGTCTGTCATCTCGACAAGAGCCACTTGACGGTCCATACCTATCCCGAAAGCCATCCCCAAAAGGGCATCATGACTTTCCGGGCTGATATCGACGTCTCGACGTGTGGCCGCATTTCGCCGCTCAATGCCTTGAATTATCTCCTGGACAGCTTCGATTCGGACATCGTCACCCTCGATTACCGTGTCCGCGGCTTTACGCGCGATATGAACGGCAAGAAGCTGTTCATCGATCACCGCATCAATTCCATCCAGAATTACATCGCCCCGGCGACGCGTAACCGTTACGACATGATTGATGTCAACGTCTACCAGGAAAACATCTTCCATACCAAGATGGTCCTCCACGATTTCGATTTGGATAATTATTTGTTCAACATCACCAAGGACGACTTGACGCCGCGCCAGCAGCAGCAGATACGCCGTCAAGTACATCAGGAAATGCTGGAAATCTATAACGGCCGCAATATGCCGTCCATGCGCTAAAAGGGGGCAGGGAGAGTGGATACCAAGAAAACACTGTGCCGCATCGGCGCCCAGATGAAAGAAGCCGGCCTGGTCACGGCCTGCGATGGCAATATCAGTTTCCGCCGCAGCGACGGGGCCATCGTCATTACGCCGTCAGGCGTGCCGAAAGGAGAGCTGAAGCCCAAGCACCTGCTCGTCGTCGACCTCGACGGCCATGTCCTGGAAGGGACGGGGAAGGCGTCGTCCGAATCGGCCCTCCATTTGGAAATTTATCGGAAGCGAGATGACGTAAAGGCCATCATCCACGCCCATCCCATCACGGCAACGGCCCTGACCGTAGCCGGCATCCCCTTCCGGCCAGACATCGTCACCGAAGGAGCCCTGGTCCTGGGACCGGTGCCGACCGTACCCTATGCGCCGCCGGGATCGGAAGCCCTGGCCCTGGCCTGTGCCGAAGCCGCAGAAGGGGCGGATGTCTTCCTCATGGAACGTCACGGCGCTGCTACCGTCGGCCAAGACCTGAACCAGGCTTTCTACCGCTTGGAGACACTGGAAACCGTAGCCAGAATGTACCGTGATTCCCTCATCTTTGCCGCGGCTAAGGATCAGCAAAACAATAATCCTGCTGCCAAAGCCCAGCCATTGAGCTGGTACTTGAAAAAATAAAAAGTTTGAAGTTTGGAGTTTGAAGTTGTAGGGGGCGCCTGCAGGCTCCCCTGATAGGGGAGCCGTCAGCGAAGCTGACTGAGAGGTTGCTTTTTACTATAAACTACAAACTGAAAACCGCAAATTAAAAGGACCCTCGCTTCATGCGGGGGTCCTTTTTGCTAGCCGTCATTTCTTCGGTTCTACGATGTAGGTGGTCTGGTTGGTGAAGATGACGTAGCCTGGGACGGCGTGGGCCGGTTTTTTGACGTGGCGTACTAGGGTGCAGTCGACTTCGACTTTCGAGCTTTCCCGGGCCTTGCTGTAGTAGGCGGCCAGTTCGGCAGCCCGTTCGATCTGGGCATCCGTCGGCGTCACGTTGTGGCAGGCGAGGATGACGTGGGAGCCGGGCTGGTTCTTGACATGGAACCAGAGGTCATAGGGATGGGCCTTTTTCAGAGTCAGGAAGTCGTTCTGCCGGTTGTTGCGGCCAATCCAGATGTCCAGGCCGTCGACCTTCAGGGTCAGGATGTCCTGGGCCGATTCTTTCTTCAGCTTTTCCTTGTTGTGGCCGCTGATCAGGCCGACCTGCTTCATTTCCGCCTTGATGTCGGCGATTTCGTCTTTCGTACTCGTGTTTTCCAGGGCGTATTCCAAAGAATAGAGGTAATCCAAATGCTTCTGGTTCTCTTCGTGGAGCTGGGCCGACATCTGCTTGCGGTTGCGCATCTTCGTATAGCGCTTGTAGTAGCGGTTTGCATTGTCCGTCATGGAGTACGCCGGGTTGAGGGGGATGGTCACCTTTTCCTGTTCCTCTGAGAGGAGGTTCTTGACAGTGACTTGTTTTTCATGGTCGTGCTTTTCGTAGGCATAGATCATCAGGAGGTCGCCGTAGAGCTTGTACGTGTCCATCTTCTTCGTTTCCTTCATTTCCGCGGCGATGCGCTTGATCTTGCGCTTCTGCTTCTCAATGAGCTTAGCGACCTTTTTCTGGAGCTGTTCCTGTTCACTGTTCAGGCTGCGGTGCGTGGCCTGGTATTCACTGAGGTAGGTCTCGATGAGCTTGAAGTGGCGCCGCGGGTACTGCGAGAGGCTGTGCAGTTCCAGGGGGAAGATGACTTCCTTGCCTTTGACGGTGTAGACATAGGCGCCGGAGATATTCGCCAGGCGCTTGCCGAACTCTTCGACCGTGCGGCACCAGGTGAAGCGGTCTGCCGGCGACAGTTCGCCGACGGGCGTCGTCACGGAGAGGCCCGAGTCGAAGGCCAGTTCGTTGAGGACGACCGTGCTCATGCCGTTGAAGCGCTTCAGCATCCACGTCTTCAGCGGTTCGTCCGTGCCGGTTGTCATCATTTCCGCCAGCTCCTGGGCCGAGAAGGAGAATGGGTCCATGCGCATGAAATTCGGCGGGAAGGCATACGGTTCATGCGGCGCAATCGTGCGCAGGGCCTGCTTGTTCTTGCCCGTCTTGATCAGGGCTTCGATGATTGTCCCGTCTTCCGTGAAGATGACGTTGCTGTATTTGCCCATCAGTTCGACGTGGATCTTGCGCGTCACCAGGCGGCCCGACATGTCGAGGACGTCGATGTCGATGTCGATGAGACGGTCCAGGTGCAGCTGGGCGATGGCGGCGATGCGGCCGTTTTCATAATACTTGCGCAGGAACATGCAGAGCCCCGTCGGGACGTCCGGCGTCGGCGGCATCGTCTCGGCGATGTACAGGCGCGGCGAATCGTCGAGGGTAATGACCAGATGATGGATGCCCGCATCATTGAAGATGCGGAAATAAAGGGAACGGGCATCGAGCTGATAAATCTTGGAAATCTGGCCGCCCTTCAAAATATCGGCCAGCTCATTCGTAATACAATGTAATGTGATACCGTCCAAATTCATAGAGGTACCTCCTTATCTCACTCAAAAAATCAATCCCCTTTATCATAGCATGAGTGAGCCGATCCTGTGAAGAGGGCGGGTCGTATATCGTACAAAGGCTTCTGCCATTATGCTATAATCTTTTTTCTAAAAGTTTGCAGTTTGCAGTGGATGGCTTTAATTAATAACATCAGTACTGCAAACTAAAAACTAAAAGGGGCTTGTCGCTTAATGCGACAGCCCCTTTCACTGCTTTTCATTGCACTTCACTGCTTTATGCTGCACTTTACTGCTTTTCACTAACCCCTTTCTTCCTCCCATAAAGCCAGGCGCTGCAAAGGGCGGCTAAAGGTATCGTGAAGATGACGCCGAAGCTGCCTGAGAGTCCTTTCATCAGTTCAATGCAGACGGCATTGCTGTTGATCAGCTGCAGGTAGGGCAGGTCGTAGGCGTAATCGAGGACCCAGACGCCGAGGGAGCCGCCGAAGAAGGCGAGAATCAATGTGGCAGCCATGGTGCCCATGACGTCGCGGCCTACATTCATGCCGGCCTGGAAAATCTGCTGCCGTGTCAGGTCCGGCTGATGGCGCACGAGTTCGCTGTAGGCGCTGGTCACGTCCATGGCGATATCCATGACGGCGCCGAGGCTGGCAAAGAGAATGCCCGCAAAGAGGAGCTGACCGACGTCGATGAGCGTATTCTGGGCGACGAACATCAGGTTTTCGATATTGCTGACGTTATAGCCGGACAGGTGAGCGATTTGGCCAAAGATGACGGCGGACAGACAGGCAATGACGATACCGCCGATGGTCGCGGCGAAGGCAGCGCCGGATTTTGCCGACCAGCCGTTGAGCAGGTAGAGCGTGGCGCCCAGGATAACCGCGGCTGTCACCAGGGCAGCCAGGATAGGCGGCATGCCGCGCAGAATCATGGGGAAGAAGAAACAGATGAAGCAGCTGAAGGTCAGAACCAAAGCCACCGCGGAAGCGACGCCCTTGCGGCCGCCGATGAGGCGGAGAAGTGCCAGGAAGACGGCGATGAAGCCGTAGACCGGCCACGTTCGGTCGACGTTATAGACCGTGTGCAGCGAGAGCTGGCCGACCGTGCTGGAAATGACGATGACCGACATACCGGGCTGCGCGACGGTACCAAAGAGGAGACCGTTCGGGCAGTTCGCTTCGACTGTGCTGCCGTCTTTTAGCTGCAGCATGACAATCTGATCACCGACGCGGGAACCGTCTTCCTGGAGGTTATCTTGAACGATGGAAGTGACCGTAGCCTTTTCAAAGACCCGGCCCTGGGTGCTGACCAGCTGGGGTTTGTCGACGGGCTGACAAACCTGCAGCAGCCAGACGCCGCCGCAGAGGAGGACCAGGACGAGCAGGAAGCGCAGCCATTTCCGGAAAGACTTAGTCTTTGACGATGCTGTAGGAATCATCAATTGCTGTGCCCGTTTCTACGTCATACGTGTTGATCGTGAATTCGCTGTCCGTAATGTGGACGACGGAGTACGTCGGACGCCAGCTCTGGCTGCGGGCGGCGATGTAGTCCTGCTGCTGCGGGATCAGGTTGTAGTATTTCGAACCCGTTGCCGAGTTGGAGGACATGTAGAAGACGCCCTTCGGGTTGTGCAGGACGCCCTGTTTCATGTCGGCAATGGTGTAGCAGAGGTTCTGCGATTCGTAGTTGTTCTTGAATTCTTTATTCTTCAGTGCGTTATTCAGGAGCTTATGAGACTGGCCCTGCTGGCCTTTCTTCAAGTCGTCGAAAGAAGCATGCTGTTTGCCGTCGCTAGAGAGCTGATACGTACGGGCATAGGTGTGGTCATGACCCTGGAGGACGACGTCAATCTTGTTAGCATCATAAATCGGCGTCAGCTGCGTGCGCAGGAGGATGCCGTCAGAATCGGAGTGATCCAGGCCCGTGCCGTAGATGTCCTGATGCATGACGACGATACGCCATTTCGTGTCCGGATGAGCTTTGATGGCTTTCTTGATCAGCGCTTCATGGTCGGCAGCGTTGTAGTTGTTGGCGTTGATGACGATGAAGAGGGCATTGCCGTAGGTGTAATAGTAACCGTGGCCGGCTTTCGTCGGGTTGCTTTCTTCCGTAAAGGGGTTCGGTACGTTGAAGTGGTTCTGGTAACCGGATGTCATGCTGTCGTGGTTGCCGATGCTGCTGGCTTCGGGCAGATTGCGCAGGGCTGCGGCCGAAAGGTAAGCGGCATACTGGATTTCCTGTTCGTTCAGCTTGATTGCCGACTGGTCTTCCGCCGACTGGTTGATTTGGTCGCCAGGAGAGACGAGGAAGTTGATTTCCGGATGCTGCGCGAGGGCGCTATTAAGGGTCTTGTTCCAGTTAGTCTAGGCGCCGTTTGTAAGAAAAAAGAACGAAAAATGTCAAAAAGATGTAAAGAAATTACTGAAAAAGCTGCGGCACAAAATCTGGAATCATGTAATGATTCATAGTCGCTGCAACCTGCGTAAATTTTACCAAAAAAATAAGATGTTTTTCAGATGCAGGAAACATGCGGCCTTATAAAGCTATTTTGATTTTTGGGTAATTTTGTTTATAAGCGTTGCAGTTAGGTAGCGACGCGGTTCAACGTATGATATAATACTGGTATCTGCCGAGTAGGCAGTTTAGAAAGGCCAGCTTGCGCAGGGCCTTGATGCCTTCCAGGTATCTGCCGAGTAGGCAGTTTAGAAATCTAACCAGCAGTGTTGTTGACCACAAGGACCGGTATCTGCCGAGTAGGCAGTTTAGAAAATCTCTGTCAGTTCTCCATTCAGGCCACAAAAGGTATCTGCCGAGTAGGCAGTTTAGAAATTTTCTAGCCGCAAGGAAGCGGCGCAGAGAGAGGTATCTGCCGAGTAGGCAGTTTAGAAAAAAATGGCCGCGTGCCAGCTGGGACTTATCCGGGTATCTGCCGAGTAGGCAGTTTAGAAATTTTGAAAGGCGACCGGGTAGTAGTGATGGGCGGTATCTGCCGAGTAGGCAGTTTAGAAAAAATCCTAAAATACCGCCAATGGCTTTCCCTAGGTATCTGCCGAGTAGGCAGTTTAGAAATGTCGCGAGTCACGACGTTCGAGTCGGAGGTCGGTATCTGCCGAGTAGGCAGTATTAGTATATATTCCTTTAAAAGATAAATAATATTGAATGGGGATTTCAAATGTGGTATAATGAGAATAATTAATTCGGTATTTAATATAAGGAGGCATTTTCTGTGGGAATATTTATGGATTATGTCGTAGAAAATTCAGCGAAGAAAAAGAAAACACCTAATGCTTGGCTGCAAAGTGTGGTTGATCGTGTTCCTTCTTGTACCTTGTCGACGCATGTCGGTAAATTTACGAATCCTGAAGTAAAAGTAAATATTCTTGATAGAGGACAGGGAACAAATAGGGAATATGTGAGTACCGATACGGTGACACATGATATTGATATCGTTGTTTCTTCGGCAGCTTATTTAAGTACGGCGAGTTTATTGATGCTGCCTTTAGAAGATAGACAGTTGGTGCTTCTTCATCTCAAGCAGCGTGATTTAGCATTAAAAAAAGATTTCACTTCTCTCGGTATTGATTATGAAAAAGTTTGCACAGATGTTGATGGACTTTTTCAAGCCGCGCTGCCGGATCATACAGATCAGAATTTGAAGCAGGTCTATTTTCCCGTTTCAGACGGTAATTATCATTTATTAACTGTTATGCCGAGTTCCAGCTTGCTGTTACAGTTAAAGAAGCGAATCGATGACATGGGCAGCGAAGAAAGGGAACACAAAAAAAGCGGAGAAGCCTATACTAAGATATTCAGCCTTACGGGTATAGGTTTTGGCGGTACGAAACCGCAAAATATCAGTACCCTCAATTCACGTCAGCACGGAATTGCCTATTTATTGCCGTCTTTGCCGCCGCAGTTAGAACTAAGGACACTCCGCTTTCCCAAACGTGATTTTTTCCGTGAATCGATTCCTTATCGGCCTTTGAATGATTTACTGCATCAACTCCATGTCATTTTAAAGACAGAGAAAAATAATATGGGAATCCGCATGCAAAGAGATGAGGTAACGGCGGCACTGGTGGACCTTGTACTGATGACCGCTTATGAATTCCGTAAGCATGAAGCGGGTTGGAGCAATCAGCCTTCTTTTTCCAACTTGCCGCAGGCTCAGAAAATCTTCCTTGATGATGCGTATAAAGCTGACAGAAGTGAAGGTACGTGGCAGCAGATGATTAGCCGGAGTTTTGCACGCTATATTATTTCACAATACGAAAAAGTATACGAAAAAGTGATGAAATCTGAAAAAATCGTCTTAGGCGACGCTGAACTTTCTTATTTGCAAGACGCGATGAAGAATGTTTTAGAAGAGGAAGTGAGATATGGCTTATGAGAGAAGCGGTTTTGATTGTATCAGGCATTCACATTCAAAATGCCAATGCGTTGAGTAGTACTTTTACTATCGGTTTTCCTGCGATGACGGCCTGGCTGGGGGCTGTTCATGCTTTACAGCGGCGTCTTAACCGGCAGTCGGAATTTTCGGAACTGCGCTTTACGAAAACAGGGGTGATTTGTCATGGTTACCAACTGCAGACTCACAAAGGCACAGGTGACTGGATTTCTTCGATTATTGGCACAACTAATCCGCTGCGAAAAAAAGGCAATGCTTTTGTAAGGCCGCCGTTTATTGAAGAAGCAAGAATTCATCTTCTCGTCGATTTAGTCATTGAAGTACAGAAATTGGGGCCGGAAATGGGCGATTTGCTGGAACCAATGGTACGCGAAAATATGCTGACGATGAAAATTGCTGGCGGAGACGTTCTTTCTGTAGACAAAATAGACGTGCAGCGGATTGATCGAGATAACGAGAGTGCGGTAGTACGGAAACTTATTCTGCCGTTGATGTCGGGGTATGCAGTGATTGAGCGACGGGATTTGATGAATGAAGATACTGGTGAAGATACACTAGGAGTGCTGCTTCATTATTTAGCCGTCTACTCGACGCCGCTTGTCGATAAAGAGGGAAGAGTTATTTCCTGGCAGCAACAACGCGCAACGCCAGGCTGGCTCGTTCCGCTGGCCGTAGGATTCAGGGCGTTATCGCCTTTGCAGAAAGTGAAGCGGCAGCGTGATGCGGAGAAGACTCACTGTTTTGTAGAACCGCTGGTAACATTAGGTGAATTTAAGATGCTGCATCGGCTTAGATCATTAGATGATTTGTTTTGGCATTATGAATATGATGAAACACAAGGAACCTATCTTTGTAAAAATGAATAGAGGAGGAATGTTTTATGGCTAAAAAAACGACGGACATCGCGTCTGTACTGGCGTTTGAAAAAAAGATGGTAGCTTCAGATGCTTATATGTACAGTACGACTTGGGAAAACAAAGAAGCAGTACCCATTCAATTGGTAGAAAAATCCGTACGCGGTACGATTTCCAATCGTTTGAACAAAGCGGCGGTCCGGAATGATCCGCTGAAACTTAATGCAGAAGTGCAGAAACCGAATCTGCAGACGGTTGACAGTGCCGCCCTTCCTCTTGAGCAAGATACGCTGAAACTTTGCTTTACATTGAAATTTTTAGCAGGTGTGCAGAACCCTTCGGCCTGCAATAATTCGACTCACTACGCGGGAATCCAGAAGATGGGGCAGGGCTATATTGAAAAATATGGTTTCAAGGAAGTAGCCAAGCGATATGCTATGAACTTAGCCAATGGCCGGTTTTTATGGCGCAATCGTATTGGTGCTGAAAAAATCGAAATTGTTGTTTCTATGGATGAAGAAAATAAATCGTGGACGTTTGATGCCTATCAATATGATTTAAAATCTTTTGATCAGGATGATGAACAAGTCGATGAATTATCTGGTTATATTGCGGATGCTTTATGCGGCAAGAGAAACTATGCGTTTTTTAAAGTCACAGCATATGTCTTGTTGGGCAGCGGTCAAGATGTTTATCCTAGTGAAGAACTCATTTTAGATAAAGGCCGAGGTAAAAAGAGCAAGGTTTTGTACTCAGTGAATGGTATAGCAGCCATGCATTCTCAGAAAATCAGCAATGCCTTACGGACCATTGACACATGGTATCCAGACTATGAAGACGGTATCGGACCAATCGCTATTGAAACCTATGGTTCTGTAACGGCTTTAGGACGGGCATACCGGACGCCAAAAGACAAAAAAGATTTTTATACGTTATTTGATGCCTGGTCCACAGGCAATGAATTATCTTGCGAAGAAGATGAACATTACGTCATGGCTGTCCTGGTACGCGGTGGTGTCTTCGGCCAAAGCGGAAAGGATGATGAATGATGTTTTATCAGGAAATTACGCTGTACCCCAGTGCTGAAATTCCCACATCATTCTTGATGACGAAAGTATTCATGCCGCTGCATTTTACCTTAGCATCACAAAAAGAAAAACTAGGGGAAGGGAGGATAGGCATCTCTTTTCCCGAATACACTGAAGAATCATTGGGGAATAAAGTCCGCATTTTTTCAAAGGAAAGAGAAATACTTGAATCAGCTGACATTCCTCAAGCCTTGCGTTTCTTGCAGGATTACATCCATCTTACGGCGATTCGAGAGGTGGCCGCTCCTCGTATCAAGAGCTATGCCGTATATCGCCGCTATCAACCGGACAGCTCCCGCTTTCGAAAAGCCAAACGTTATGCAAAGAGAAATGGTATATCTTATGAAAAAGCCTTTAAATTGATGAAAACAAAAAAGCCTAGACGACTTCCGTACGTGCAGCTGAAAAGCAAAACGACTCAGCAGAAATTCAGCCTTTTCATTGAAAAAATAGAAGCTCCTGCCTGTGAGGGTAATTTTAACGCCTATGGTCTGAGCCAGCAGGCGACAGTACCGGAATTTTGAGGAAAATCATGTTTGATTGCCCCAAAAATTAATAAGTATCTTAAAATCAAGGAAACAAGCGGATCTTTGCCGTCTCAGAAAATTTTTGGTAAAATGAAAAAAGAACGCTTGGCAGTAAGTTGCTGTGCGAATTTGCGCATGTTGTCCTACAGTTATCTGCCGCACAGGCAGTTTAGAAAATTTCCAACTATTTAGAAAACGGCCCGGTAGAGTTATCTGCCGCACAGGCAGTTTAGAAAACAACACGACCCAGCACGGGAATCTTTACGCCGTTATCTGCCGCACAGGCAGTTTAGAAAATTTCTGATAGAGGTCGGCAAAGGTGATTTTCGTTATCTGCCGCACAGGCAGTTTAGAAAATGTCCTCTTTCTAAGTTTAGGGTGCAGTTCAGTTATCTGCCGCACAGGCAGTTTAGAAAACCACGAGGCACTGGCATGGCCGCCGTACCAGGTTATCTGCCGCACAGGCAGTTTAGAAAGCTTTGTCCATTTGCTTCTAAGGTCGTCAATCGTTATCTGCCGCACAGGCAGTTTAGAAAAATGAGGGCCAATAACGGCGGGTTTAACAACAGTTATCTGCCGCACAGGCAGTTTAGAAAAAATTAGGCGTCGCAGAATGGCTTAAATAAATGTTATCTGCCGCACAGGCAGTTTAGAAAATCATTAATCCAGTCGTCGTCACCTAAAATGTGTTATCTGCCGCACAGGCAGTTTAGAAATATCTTCGTAGCGATGTAAACGGAAATAGCATGTTATCTGCCGCACAGGCAGTTTAGAAATTGACGAGAAAAGAAGTAAATTATACTTTGACGTTATCTGCCGCACAGGCAGTTTAGAAATTTACTATGCTTACAAAATGTCTGGATGAAATGTTATCTGCCGCACAGGCAGTTTAGAAAAGCAATTCTTTTCGCCGTCCTTTCATGGTACAGTTATCTGCCGCACAGGCAGTTTAGAAATATATACCCAGGTGAGGTGAATCATGGACTTTGTTATCTGCCGCACAGGCAGTTTAGAAAGAGCATCGTGATGCTGGCGGCAGGAATAACGTGTTATCTGCCGCACAGGCAGTTTAGAAAGTTACGACGACGCTGATGCCGCTCCAGCAGCTGTTATCTGCCGCACAGGCAGTTTAGAAATTGATCTCGTAGTTGACGAGCCGGAGCCACGAGTTATCTGCCGCACAGGCAGTTTAGAAAATAGCACATCAGCAAATATCTGAAAATCAAATAGTTATCTGCCGCACAGGCAGTTTAGAAAGCATTGCGAAGGTTGTACGGCCAACGAGGACCGTTATCTGCCGCACAGGCAGTTTAGAAATACAAAGACATGCAGGTAGACCACATCAAAGCGTTATCTGCCGCACAGGCAGTTTAGAAATAAAGGCCATGACGATGGCTCAGACGCACTGGGTTATCTGCCGCACAGGCAGTTTAGAAAAAACGTCAGCGTGCCCATTGGCGGCTGGAACTGTTATCTGCCGCACAGGCAGTTTAGAAAAATGTAGTTCGTCTTGTTGTCATCGTCGACGAGTTATCTGCCGCACAGGCAGTTTAGAAACTTTGTAATCACGAGCCATCAGGGAACCAATTGTTATCTGCCGCACAGGCAGTTGAAAATTTACTGTTGGATAGAGGTGGTTGTATGAAACAGCAAGTCGAGACCGCAGCTTTGAAAGCTATTTTACATTCTAAGCGGGCGAATATATATTATTTGGATAAATGCCGGGTCATGCAGAAGGATGGACGGGTTGTCTATTTGACGGAAGGAAAAAAGGAAAATCTTTATTGGAATATCCCTATTGCGAATACAACGGTTATTTTGTTGGGAACCGGCACTTCTATTACGCAAGCGGCGATGCGGCTTTTGGCGAGTGCCGGCGTCCTTGTTGGCTTTTGCGGCGGCGGGGGAACTCCTTTATTTGCAGGCACTGAAGTGGAATGGCTTAATCCGCAGAGTGAATATCGGCCGACAAGCTATGTACAGGGCTGGCTTTCATTTTGGTTTGATGAAGCCCGGCGGTTGGCAGTAGCAAAACACTTTCAACAACAGCGCTGTTCATTTTTGCAGCGCACTTGGGAGAAAGACCGGGAACTTTCCGATTACGGTTTTTATTTTGATGATCCTGAAGTAGAAGATGCAATAACACTTTATAAAAAAGGAATCGAAAAGGCGGCGTCGATTTCGGAGTTATTGAGCAAAGAAGCTGCTTTTACGAAGAAACTGTACAAATATGCGGCTGCATTGACGGATTTTCCGGATTTTTCTCGAAATAGAGACAGCGGTGATTGGGCCAATATCTTTTTAAATCACGGTAATTATCTGGCTTACGGCTTAGCGGCTTGTACGCTCTGGGTTTTGGGCATTCCTCATGGTTTTGCGGTAATGCACGGCAAGACGCGGCGCGGTGCCCTGGTCTTTGATGTTGCCGATTTAATTAAGGATGCTATTGTATTGCCCTGGGCTTTTATCTGTGCTTACGAAGGAATGGCCGGACAGGAATTTCGTCAGACTTGTCTGCAGAAATTTACAGAACATCATGCCATGGATTTTATGTTTGAAGAAGTAAAGCAATGCAGTCTTATGTACTATAAAGCAGGTGATTCTCATGATGGTATTATTTACTAGCCGAAGTGAAAAGAAAGCGATTCCTATCGTGCGGCGGATTTTGGATTGTTTTGCCGACCGGATTGGAAACGATACGTGGCAAACGGTCATTACCCATGAAGGCCTGCAGGCAGTGAATAGACTGCTGCGTCGGACTGCGACGAAGAGTACCGCTGTTTCCTGCCGTTGGATACGCTCCCGCAGCCGCAGCCAGCTTTTGTGGATTGTCGGCAATCGGCAGCGCTTTGACAGTGAAGGCCGGGTCCCTGTGAATTGGACTGCTAAAAATATCTTGCATAACGAACGGGAAAATGAATGGTCGCGTATGCCCGAGCTGAAGGCGCTGACTGCACTGGCTTCGTTACTGCACGACTGGGGGAAATGCTCGGATTATTTTCAGGCTAAACTGCGGGAACATCGCCTTAGTGCCGATCCATTCCGGCACGAATGGATTTCGTGTAAGCTTCTGGAAGCCGTCGTGCACCTTAGCCAGGCGGAAAACGATGATGCAAAATGGCTGACGAATTTGGCTAGTGGGAATATCCGCGATACGGACCTGCAGCAGACTATGATGGAGACAGAGCAAAGGCGATTGGAACCGCTGCCGCCTGTAGCGGAATATTTGGCGTGGATTATTTTGTCCCACCATCGTTTGCCGCTGTTGGATAAGGGAACGAGAAACGAATATCGGGAGGAAGCTGCCTTATCGTTTAAAGAGATGTTCTGTCGCCTGCAGGCCCATTGGGGCTATGAAACGGAGAAGGGCAAAGCGGAAAGAGAAGCTTGTTTTACATTCTCTCATGGTTTACTGTGTGATGATGGGAAGCGCTGGCAAAAGGAAGTTAAGAAATGGGCGGGACGATTGGCAGGTATGAAACTCGATGTTCCGGATAAAATAAGGCCGCTCCTTTTGTACAGCCGTCTGTGCCTGATGCTGGCGGACCATTATATTTCATCGCAAGCGGCAGAGGATGCTAAAAATTGGGATGTCCCTGCCCTGTGGGCGAATACGGACGGCACTAAGAAGAGAAAACAGTATTTAGAGGAACATCTTGTCCGTGTTATGAAGCAGGCTTTGACGATTGCTCACTCTTTGCCGCAGCTGCAGCAGAAGATGGAAAGGGTCTGTGAAAATGCTTTTTTAAAAAAGCAGAGCAAAGAACGGCGCTTTCAGTGGCAGGATAAAGCCGTTGCGGCGATTCACCATTTTCGCAGTCAGCAAGAAGGCGATACGGCGTATTTTGTAGTGAACATAGCGAGCACGGGCTGTGGGAAAACAATGGCGAATGCGAAAATAATGCAGGCTCTTTCGAAAGATGAGAAATCACTGCGCTATATATTGGCCTTGGGATTGCGTACGCTTACGCTGCAGACGGGTGATGAATATAGAGAACGGATTGGCTTGGATAATAACGAATTAGCCGTATTGATTGGTTCTGCGGCAGTTAAAAAACTTCATGATATAGAAAAATACAGAGATGCAGGCTGTGATAATCTGATGCAGGATGAAGCAGAAAGTGCTGTAACCGGCGATGTAGAAACGCTGCTGGATGGGACTATTGTTTATGAAGATACTTTTTCAGATGCTCAAAAGCAATTTCTTGAACTCTTTTTCAATCCCGCACGCAGCGAAGAGGGAGATAAAAATCGAGCTTTTTTGAATAAACCTGTCCTCGTTGCCACTATTGACTACTTGATGCGGGCGACAGAAACGATACGGGGCGGCAAATACATGCTGCCGCTTTTACGTCTTTTATCATCGGACCTGGTCATTGACGAAATCGATGATTTTGGTGAAAAAGATTTGATAGCAGTTTCGCGGCTGGTTCATTTAGCTGGGATGCTGGGACGGAATGTCGTCCTGTCTTCTGCGACGATTCCACCGGACTTAGCGATTGGCATGCATCGGGCATATATGCAGGGCCTGAAGTGTTATAATCAGTTCTTTGCAGAACATAAATACGGGGCTGCTGTTTTATGTGATGAATTCAAGACCTCTGTGGCAGCGATGCCTTTTTCGGAGGCCGATGAGGGATATATACGTTTCCATCGTGAATTCATCAAAAGACGCGCAGCTAAACTTATGAAACAACAAGTACGGCGGAAAGGATATATCACTCCCGTGGCAACTTCGGCAGAGGACTTGCATGAGAAACAACAGGCTTATTTTGAACAGATACGGATACAGGCAGAGAAACTGCACGATACACATCATTGTTTTGATAAACGGACGGGCAAGGAAGTTTCATTTGGACTTATCCGTATGGCGAATATTGATCCCTGTGTAGCACTGTCCCTATATTTATTGAAATATGCGGCGCCTGAAGGATATGCGTTTCGCGTGATGGTCTATCACAGCCGGCAGCTACTGCTGCTGCGCCATGAACAGGAAGCATATCTGGATAGCGTATTAAAGCGGAAAGGAGAGGACGGAGACATAATCGATGTCCAGAATCCTGTTTTACGGCAGCATATCGACAAAGCTGCTGAAAATAAAATTTTATTTGTTTTGGTAGCCACTCCGGTGGAAGAAGTCGGACGCGACCATGATTTTGACTGGGCGGTCATTGAGCCGTCGTCGTATCGTTCTATCATCCAACTGTCAGGGCGGATTCTTCGTCATCGCTCATTGAAAAAGGATATTTCGTCACCGAATGTTGCCGTCATGCAGTATAATCTGCGTGCTTTTTTACGAGATAAACAAATTGCTTTTTGCAGGCCAGGCTATGAGTCATCTAAACATTCTTTAGTCAGTCATGATATGATGAAGATTATTGACGTGACTGCGTTACGTCAGCGTATCGATGCGGTGCCGCGGATAGAAAAGAGAAATCCCTTGCACCCGGAAATGAGTCTTGTGGATTTGGAGCAGCGTGTGATGGAAGATTTTAATTCAGATACAGCCCAAGGGCCTGAATGCTGCAACGGTTGGTTAAAAGAGTATTGGTGGCTGACGGCACTGCCCCAGGTATTTAATCCGTTTCGGGAAAATACCCTGCAGGAAATTACTGCTTATCGGGTTTACCAAGATGGAAAAATGAGTTTTCGCTGGTATGATGGCCACGAATTTATACTGAAAGAAAATTGCTGGGATATTTCTATGTATCCGGATATGACGCTTGCGATGGAAGCGAATTTGTGGTTGCGGCGGGATTATATTGCAGCTTTGAAACGGTATACCTCTTTACAGGAGGATGAAAGTGAAGAGAAAGGAATTGAGAGAACGTCGAAGCAATTTGGTGAAATCGTATTTCCTGCTTCTGAAAATATTTCTTGGTATTATTCAGATCAGTTAGGACTTTTTAAAACGAAAGCAGTTCAATAAATCGTGTAAGTTGTGGTATAATAAACCAATGTTGAAGTTATCCGACGTCTGCCGTACAGGCAGTTTAGAAATTTAAGAGATAAATCTCAGCATTATCTGCCGCACAGGCAGTTTAGAAAAGAGGCTATGCATGATGTTTTTTTATCATGCATAGCTCTTTTCCTTTTATGTGGTTGCAAAAATGGGGCAGTTCACGGTATAATAAAGCATTGAAGTAAAACAAATCAAATTCGTAAGGGGGTTCGTAAATGCGAAGTATGACTGGGTTTGGCAGCGGCTCCGGCAACGACGGGAAGCTGGCTGTCACCATTGAAATGCGCGCTGTGAACCAACGTTTTTTGGAATTGAATATCCGTATGCCTCACGCCTACCTGGCCCTGGAAGACCGGCTGCGCAGCGGCATCAAGGCCGTCCTCAAACGGGGCAAGGTCGATGTCTTCGTCACGGTCCAGGACCTGGATCCGGCAGCACCCGATGTCCGCGTCGACCACGCAGCCTTAGGCGCCGTCAAGACGGCCCTGCAGGACGTGAACGACCGCTTTTTTGCCGGCAAGGCCGTGACCCTCGGCGATGTGACGTCCCTGACCAAGGACTGGTTCGTCCAGACGCCGCCGGCTATCGACGCCGAGGCCAGCTGGCCGCCCTTTGAAGCGGCCCTGCAGGGAGCCCTGGACAGCATGGTCGCCATGCGCGAACGGGAAGGAGCCAATATCGGCCGGGATCTCCTCAGCCGGGCTGATGAGATGGCGTCCCTCGTCGAAACCATTGCCAGCCGCAAGGCCCTCATCGTCCAGGCCTATGAAGAACGGCTGGAAAAGAAAATCCTGGCCCTCATGGACAAGGTCCAGGCCGCCGTTCCCGACGAGGACCGGCTGTTGCAGGAAGTGGCCATTTATTCGGATAAAGTCGATTTCACGGAAGAAGTCGTCCGTTTCCGCAGTCATCTGAACCAGCTGCACACGATGCTCCAGAGTTCCGGTGAAGTAGGGCGCAAGCTCGATTTTCTCATCCAGGAAATGAACCGCGAGACCAATACCATCGGCTCTAAAGCCGGCGACCTGGCCGTGACCGAAGCAGTCCTGCAGCTCAAGAATGAAATCGAAAAGATTCGCGAACAGGTGCAGAATATCGAATGATGAACTTCAATTTATTAAATATCGGCTTCGGCAATGTCGTCATGGGTGACAAAGTCGTGGCCATCATCAGTCCTGAATCGGCGCCCATCAAGCGCCTCGTCCAGGACGCCCGTGATGGGAATACCCTCATCGATGCGACCTTTGGCCGCAAGACCCGGTCAGTCCTGGTCATGGATAACGGCTGGATTATCTTATCGGCCTTGCAGCCGGAAACGATTTCCCATCGCATCGTCCCTGCCGGCAGTGATGCCGTCCTGGAAGAGGATACGGAAGCAGGGGAAGAAGAAAAGGAGTAGTTGTGTCATGAATGATTCCGGATTGCTCATCGTTGTGTCCGGCCCGTCCGGAGCCGGCAAGGGGACGATTTGTTCCGCTCTGCGGGAACAGTTCCCGAATATCCAATATTCTATTTCCATGACGACCCGAAAACCCCGTCCTGGGGAAGTGGACGGCGTCAATTATTATTTTGCCGATAACGCGCGGTTCGAGCAGCTCCTGGCAGAAGATGCCTTCCTGGAACATGCCAAGGTCTACGACCATTACTACGGCACGCCGAAGAAGTACGTTTATCAGATGCTGGAAGAAGGCAAACACGTCATGCTGGAAATCGACATCCAAGGAGCCATGCAGGTCAAGAAACGGTATCCCCAAGGCGTCTTCATCTACATCGTACCGCCCAGCCGGGACGTCCTGGAAAAACGCCTCCGCGGCCGTCAGACCGATTCGGACGACGTCATCGCCGGCCGGCTGGCCAAGGCCCGGGCAGAACTGGACTGGATCGACCGCTATGATTACGTCATCGTCAACGACGAACTAGAGAAAGCCGTCGATGAAGCGGCGTCCATCTTGAAAGCCGAACAGTGTAAAGTGACGCGCAATGCCCATCGCATCGCCCATACGAAAGAATTGTACAAATAATAGGAGAGATGAACTATGTTAATTAAACCGACCCTCGAATCTTTGATGACTAAAGTAGACAGCAAGTACACGCTGGTTACGCTGGCTGCCAAACGGGCCCGTCAGCTCACCGATGGCGACGAACCCCTCGTCGATGTCGATACGACGAAAGTAGTTTCTATTGCCATGGAAGAAATCGACCAGGGCAAGATCACGTATGAAGCACCGCGTGACGGCATTAAATAACACGGAGGTGTTTTCCATGAGCTTGGAAAAGAAAAAGATTGTCTTAGGTATCACTGGCGGCATCGCTGCTTTTAAAGCCGCATCCATTGCCAGCCAGCTCCGCAAGCAGGGTGCTGAAGTCAAATGCATCATGACCGACCATGCGACGAAACTGATAACGCCGCTGACGATGCGGGAAATCTCGGGCAATCCCGTTGCCGTATCCATGTTCGACGATGTACCCGAATTTAACGTAGAACACATCGCCCTGGCCCGCTGGGCCGACGTCTTCGTCATCGCCCCGGCGACGGCTGATATCATCGGCAAGATCGCCAACGGCATTGCCGATGACATGCTGTCGACGACGGTCATGGCTACGACGGCACCGGTCCTCATCGCACCGGCAATGAATACGAATATGTATCTGAATCCTATTACCCAGGATAATATGGCCAAGCTGAAGAAATTCGGCTACCATTTCATCGAACCTGACAGCGGCCATCTGGCCTGTGGCATTGACGGCGTCGGCCGCCTGCCCGAACCGGATACCATCGTCGATTACATCGAACTCCTGGCCTGCCGCAACGACCTCCTGAAAGGCAAGAAGGTCCTCGTCACGGCTGGCGGTACGCGGGAACCCATCGATCCGGTCCGCTTCATCGGCAATCATTCCAGCGGCCGCATGGGTTTTGCCATCGCCAAGGCTGCCGTCATGGCCGGCGCAGAAGTCACATTGGTCGCCGGGACGACGGATAACCTCAAGACGCCGGTCGGCCTGGCCCGCCGCGTCGATGTCGGCAGTACGCGCGACATGAAAGCCGCCGTCGACTCCTATTACGATGACTGTGACCTGGTCATCAAATCGGCAGCGGTTGCCGATTACCGTTCGGCTCATCCGGCAGAAAACAAGATTAAGAAGAACGACGATACCTTGACCCTCGAAATGGCCAAGAATCCCGATATCCTCTATGGCCTGGGCCAGCGCAAGACCCATCAGACCCTGGTCGGTTTTGCCGCTGAAACGACGAACGTCATCGAATACGGTACGAAGAAGCTCAAGAAGAAGAACCTCGACATGCTCGTCGCCAACGACGTCAGTGCCGAAGGGGCCGGCTTCAAAGGGACGACGAACATCGCCACCTTGCTTTTCCCGGACGGCTCTATGGAAAAATTAGATAAAATGGATAAAGACGAACTCGCTGCCATCATCGTAGCCCGCGCTGCGTCTATCATGGCGAAAAAACAGGGTTGATGAGAGTTTGTAGGTTGCAGAAAAAGGACTGTCGCATATGCGACAGTCCTTTTTAGTGGCTAGTAGTTAGGGGTTAGCAGATGGTTTTAATGTTGTAGGGGCCGTCCCAAAGGGCGGCCCGCCACGAGCCACGAGCCACGAACCACTAACCACTAACCCGCCCTACGATGGCTTTGGCGAAGCCGTTGAGGTTGGTCGGGCCGATGGGGAGGATGGGGCAGCCTTTTTCTTTGGCTTCCGTAATGGCCCAGCGGATGAGCGGCGTCTTGCCGTCTTCCATGTTGATGACTAAGAGAGCCGATTCTTTGAGCATCCGATCATCTCCCGGCTGGCCGCTGATGATGACGACGGCCCCGAAACGGCGCTGAATGCGGCGCTGCCAGTCTGGGTCGCCGCCGGCCAGGGCAAGCTGGCGCCCCGTGAGGAAGCGGTCGAGCTGACGCGTATAGTCGCGCTGGGTCATGAAGGAAGGCAGGTCCAGGCCGCGGTCTTCCGGGTCCCGGGCCGACCGAGACGCTTCCTGAGGCGTCACTTTCCGGTGCGCCTGTCCGCTGGAAAGGTCCGGCCGTACCTGACGCTTGTTGAGTTCCTTGCGCAGGGCCAGGAGTTCGGCGATTTGGCCGGATGCCGTTTCCTTGATCTTTTCGATATACTGTTCCTGCTTGCGGATGCGGTCTTCATATTGCTTGCGCTCCTGTTCGCGGCCGGCCCGTTCGCTTTCTAATTCCTGGCGCAGCCGTTCCAGTTCGGCCAGGACCGTCGTCCGGTTCTTGGCTTCCAGGCGCAGGCGCAGGAGCTCTTCCTTATCGGCGTCCATCTGGGCCTTTTCCTCCCGCAGCTGCTGAAGTTCTTCTTTTTCCTTGCCCATCATCATGGCCGGCGTTTCCTGGCCGCCTGTGACGGCTTCGTCAGACCAGGGCTGGTCGCAGATGGCCATGAGATAAATGCCCAGGGCGTGGGCCACAGCGTGCTTGGCCATCTGTACATCTTCAAAGACGTTGGTCAGCTCAAGAATCTGGCTGTCCGTCTGGAGCATGAGCAGGTCGATGATGCCCATATAGGAAAAGGATTCCATGGTCTGCGCCATGTCGTAGCGTTCGAGGTGAATCGTGCCGGCGTAGATTTCTTCCGGGTTTTGTTGGGACGTATAATACGTATTAATGAGCAGCCGGTCTGCCGTCCGTTCGTAGATCCGCAGGACCAGGGCGTCTTCCTTGTCCGTGCCGGTGTAGCGGCTGAAGGTCAGCCGTTCCTGGGACAGGAGGGTCGTCACCAGGTTTGGGGTCTTATACCACTTGCCGAATACTTCGACTCGCTTAGCCAGCCGCAGGTCGCCGGGTTTGCTGCAGGTGGCATAATCAAAATAAGGGTCGTTGAAGAATATATCTCTAGGCCGCAATTTGGCCATATCTATCATCCTTTCTATCTTCTGTAGACATTTTGAACCTCTCCCGCTTATAGAAGCGGGAGATTCTTGAGAAGTTTGATACATGGACTAACGCCTGACAACCTATCCCAAAGGAGTTAGCTGTCAGGATATCCTTATTCTCAAAGGGCTGTCCAAAAGCCCCTTACACAGTCCCTCGAAATCGAAGTTCTGCTTACTTTTACGGAGTATGTTGTATGCTCCATTCACATCCGCGTTGGCCATCCTGCCATCGGCGAACTGGTACAAGCCACGGTGGATACGCTTCCCACTGAACGTGCCAGTATACGGCTGTTCAGGATTATAGACAGGAATATCGTCTAAATCCAAGCAACTTGCTTGAGAAGTGTAAGATTCTTCCTGTTCGATATATCGCATACCGTAACGCTCGCAAAGTCTTTCCAGTGTCTCACGCAGATTACCGAAACTGATTTGCGTAAACTGCTGGTTAGTTATCCTACCCAGGTCGATACTACGTTTAAAGTCACCGTTATAACCGCAGACGATAGTTCCGATACGGTGTTCGATACAGTAGTTGATGATATAGCGGGCAACCTTGCGGAGGTAGTCCTGTGTCCGATTATTACGTTTTCTTGCTAAGGCATAGAGCCTGTGCGTTTTCTTCTGTCCTTGTTTGTCGGCAATCCCCTGATAGTAGGCTTTCTGCTTGTTCCAATACTGGTTGATTGATTTAAGTTTACGCCCGTCCATAATGAACGCCGTCCCGGTGTTGGTCACGCAAGTTGCCAGATTTTCAAGACCGATGTCGATAGCAAGGACATTGTCCGGTGAAACGTCTTGAGGTTCTTTCTCCTGAAGATAGCAATACTGGATTTTGAAGTATCTGCCATTATATATGGGGCAGATACGGACTTCCTTGATGGTTTTCTCTTTCAGTCTTGCAGGGAAAGGGATTTTGATTTGCTTACGGCCATGCCGTTTAGAAAATCCCCGACTCATGGGGATCGTCAAGAATCCATCTTTTACGTTTATGGCGTTCGTGGAGAGAATCAGGTTGAACATGCCGCCTTTTTCCCGATAGTGAGGCATTTTGATGTCCTTGAAGCGATATTCTCCTGATTTTGCCTTTTTTATGAGATTGAAGAATGACTTGAAACTGCGGTCAGCAACCTTCAATATCTGCTGAGATACGCCAGCCTGCAACAGACCGTAGTTTTCGTTTTCCTTGCAGACATGGTAATTTTCTTCGTATTTCAAGAACTTCTTCGCTTGGAAATAGTATTGCCTGATGTTGTAGAGAGCCACGTTGTAGAGGTTATTGCTGTATTGGCACATCTCCCGCAGCATGGCATAGTCTTCTTTGGAAAGATTTCTGATGACATTTGATTGAGTAAGATACACATTTTTCACCTCCTTTTTATTATATGATTATTATATGGGGAATAGTGATGATTTTCAAGATGAGTTACAGCGTTTTTGTGCTTTTTACGGGCATTGAACCCACTCAAGCACCACCATTCATTCCCCACCTAAGAGGTGGGAGTCTTCTGGCGGGAAAAGATAAAAAATACTTGCAAAATAGGCAGACTTGAATTATAATAGATGAGCAAACCAAATAAAGAACCATCAAGAGACGACGGAGGGACTGGCCCTGTGATGTCGCAGCAACCTTCAGCTATGAAAGGTGCTAATTCCAGCAGTGATATACTGGCAGATGGGGATTAGAAGCCCCTCTCATGAAGTCATGGATGAGGGGAATTTTTTTTAAGGAGGATCACTCATGGCTAAAAATCGTGAATTCTTTACATCCGAATCCGTCACCGAAGGCCATCCCGATAAAATGGCCGACCAGATTTCGGACAGCATTTTGGATGCCATTCTTGCAAAAGATAAAAACGCCCGCGTTGCCTGCGAAACCTTGGTAACGACCGGCATGGTACACGTCGTCGGCGAAATCTCTACGACGTGCTACGTCGATATTCCGCACATCGTCCGCGAAACGATCCGCGATATCGGTTATACCCGCGCTAAATACGGCTTTGACTGCGATACCTGCGGCGTCCTCGTCTCCTTGGACGAACAGTCTCCGGATATCGCCATGGGCGTCGATGACGCCTTGGAAAAGAAGGAAGGCAATACAGATAAGTTCGATACCATCGGCGCTGGCGACCAGGGCATGATGTTCGGCTATGCTTCCAACGAAACGGACGACTACATGCCGCTGCCTATTTCTTTGGCACACCGTTTGGCCCGCCGCCTGGCAAAGGTCCGCAAAGACGGTACCCTGCCGTATCTCCGTCCCGATGGCAAGACTCAGGTCACTGTCGAATATGAAGACGGCAAACCCGTCCGCATCGACACCATCGTCATTTCGGCACAGCACAGCCCGGAAGTCAGCCGCGAACAGATTGAAAGCGATCTCCTCGAATTCGTCATCAAACCGGAACTTCCGGAAGGCTTGTTCGACGACAAGACGAAACTCTTCATCAACCCGACAGGCCGCTTCGTCATCGGCGGTCCCCAGGGCGACTCGGGCCTCACGGGCCGCAAGATCATCGTCGATACCTATGGCGGCATGGCTCGTCATGGCGGCGGTGCTTTCTCCGGCAAGGACCCCACAAAAGTCGACCGTTCGGCTGCCTATGCAGCTCGTTACGTCGCCAAGAACGTCGTCGCTGCCGGCTTGGCTGACAAATGCGAAATCCAGCTGGCTTATGCCATCGGCGTAGCCCGCCCGGTTTCCATCCACGTCGAAACCTTCGGCACGGGCAAAGTCCCGAACGAAAAGATCGTCGAACTCATTGAAAAGAACTTCGATCTTCGTCCGGCTGGCATCATCGCCATGCTCGACTTGCAGCGCCCGATTTACAAACAGACCGCTGCCTATGGCCACTTCGGCCGCAACGACCTCGACCTGCCTTGGGAAAAGACAGACAAAGCCGATACGCTCCGCAAAGAAGCCGGCTTATAAGAGGCGGTTCGATAAACTGAACATCCAAAAAAGGGGACTGTCGCATCACTGCGCGGTCCCTTTTTAAGTGTCATTGTTTGCGGGCCGCCTTGACAGGACGGCCCCTACGAACCACAAACCACGAACTACGGAGGTGTTTCTTTGTTTGCTGAAATCATCATCAATACGACGGCGAAGCGGCTGCAGCAGACCTTTTCCTATATCGTCCCCGAGGGGATGGCTGTCCGCGTCGGCAGCCGCGTCCTCGTGCCTTTCGGTCATCGCCGGGAAGAAGGCATCGTCGTCGCCCTGCAGGAACACCTGGCGGAGCCGGCTGATTTCACGCTGAAGCCCATTGAAGGCCTGCTCTCGACGCAGACCGGCTTCCAGGAAGAGATGATCCGCACGGCCCTTTGGATCCGCGATTACTACGTCTGCAACTTGTCCGATGCCCTGCGCCTGTTCATGATCGATAAGAAAGGACTGGTCCGCCGCGATGTCGTATCGGCCGGACCGGCCCAGCCGCAGACAGCGGACGAAGCGCGGCTACAAACCTATGTGGCCGGAAAAGGGCGCTGTGAAAAAGGCGCACTGAGCCGCCGGTTCGGCCAAGACCTCGTCGAGAAGGCTTTGGCCAGCCAGGTCCTGACCAGCCGGATTTGTTATAAGAACCAGATTGCCGACAAGATGGAAGACTGGCTTTCTTTTGCTGCCGACGATACGGAAGCTATTCTTCATGGCCGTCGCCGCCAGCAGGAACTGCTCCAGGCCTTGAAAGCCAAGGGCGAAGGCCCTGTCTCTTATTGGCAGGGACAAGGCTACAGCCGCGATCTCATGCGCCGCCTCTGTGCGACGGGATTGGCCCGCTGGAGCCAGCGGCCGGCCAGGACGACGAATATCTTGCCGAGCCTTGCCCGGGACGAAGCTTTTTCCCTGACAGCGGAACAGCAACAGGCATTACAGGTTATCGGAAGCGATGAGCATGGTAAAACCTACGTCCTCCACGGTATCACCGGCAGCGGCAAGACAGAAATCTACATGCAGTTAGCCAGCCAGGCCCTGAAAAAAGGGAAACAGGTCGTCGTCTTAGTGCCGGAGATCGCCTTGACCGGCCAGATTGTCCGCCGCTTCCTGCGCCGTTTCGGCGACGATGTCGTCGTCATGCACAGCCAGCTGTCCCAGGGGGAGAAGCGCAACAACTGGCTGCGCATGCAGAACGGGACGAGTCATATCTGCATCGGTGCCCGGTCGGCGGTCTTCGCGGCGGCTCAGTCCATCGGTTTGTTCATCGTCGACGAAGCCCACGACAGCTCGTACAAGCAGGACGAGGCGCCGCGCTATCATGCCGTCGCCGTCGCCCGCCAGCGGGCCGCGTATTACGGCTGCCCCGTCGTCCTGGGCAGCGCGACGCCGGCGCTGGCTGACTATTATCGAGCCTTGCAGGGAGAATACGTCCTGGTCGAACTAAAAGAACGAGTCGGCCATCGCCCGCTGCCGGCTGTCCAGGTCGTCGACATGCGGGATGAGCTGGCCCGGGGCAATTACCGCGTCGTCTCCGATGCCCTGCTCACTCTCTTGGAAGAAACCTTGGCAGCCCGTCAGCAGGCCATCATCCTCCTCAACCGCCGCGGTTTCTCGACCTTCGTCATGTGCCGCAAGTGCGGCTACGTCGTCAAGTGCGACACGTGTGATGTGGCCATGGTCTACCATCGCCAGGCAGCTCATCTGCGCTGCCATTACTGCGATGCCGAAAAGCCGATTCCTACCGTCTGTCCTTCCTGCGGCAGCAAGTATATCAAGTTCTTTGGCAGCGGTACGGAAAAAGTGGAAGCCCAGCTCCACGAACTCCTGCCGGCGGCCCGCATCATCCGCCTCGACCAGGACACGACGAGCCGCAAGCACAGCGGTGACCGCATCATCGAAGCCTTCCGCCGCCACGAATACGATATTCTCCTGGGGACGCAGATGGTTGCCAAAGGTCATGATTTTCCCGGCGTCAGTGCCGTCGGCATCTTGTCGGCAGACAGCCTGCTCAACATCCCGGCTTACTGGGCGGGCGAGCGAACCTTCCAGCTCCTGACCCAGGCAGCCGGCCGGGCCGGCCGCGGCGATATCCCGGGCCGCGTCATCATGCAGACCTATGCGCCGGATCACTACGTCATCCAGTGCGCAGCCCGTCAGGATTACCGGGCTTTTTATGACCAGGAAGTCCAGTTCCGGAAGGAATTGGGCTATCCGCCGTTCCAGGAAATGGCCAAGATCCTAATCCAGGACGAATCAGAAGAACAGGTCTGGCGCAAAGCCAACGACGTCGCAGCGGCCTTGAACAGCTGGAATCAGGACCACGGTGATGAAGTCGCCGTCATTGGCCCCTACGAAGACGTCATCAAGAAGATACGCAATAAGTACCGCGTCGTCCTCTCCCTGACCGGGAAAGACCTGACAGCCATCAAAAAAGCCATGCAGCACCTTCCGGCCTGCTGGCAGACCGGCGTCATCATCGACATCGACCCCATGTAATCATGGCGACCTAGCATTACATAATGGTAGGGGCTCGCACGTGGCGAGCCCGTCAGGCATATGAACTCATTCCTCCATCGGGCAGAAACGGGCGTCCCGCCGTTTCCTAAAAAGATATGATAGCAAAAATGTCAGATTTGTTATATAATAAAACAGAATAAGCATTTTTACTATTACAATGAGGTGAAAGTTATATGGCAGTACTCAATATTATTAAAGCCGGTGACCCCGTCTTAAAAGCGACGGCGAAACCCGTTACAAAAGTGAATAAACATATAAAGAAATTGCTCGACGACATGGCAGAAACGATGTATGCTGCTGAAGGCGTCGGCTTAGCCGCACCGCAGGTCAATGAATCGCTGCAGCTCATCGTCCTCGACGACGGTCATGGTCTCATCGAGCTCATCAATCCGGAAATCCTGGAAAAGTCGGACGAAACCAACGTCGACACCGAAGGCTGCCTGAGCATCCCCGGATATTACGGCAAGGTAGAACGGGCTTCGAAAATCAAGGTCCGTTCCCTGACGCGCCATGGCAAGACGGTCATTTATGAACCGGAAGGCTTCCTGGCCCGCATTTTCCAGCATGAAATCGACCATCTCTATGGTCATCTGTTCATTGAAAAAGCGACGGATTTACGGAAAGTAGGGGACTAATGGATAAGTTACGCATTGTATTCATGGGGACGCCGGATTTTTCCGTCCCGTCCCTGGAAAGCCTGGCCCAGGCCGGTTATGATATCGCCGCCGTCTACAGCCAGCCCGACAAGCAGCGGGGACGGGGCAAAAAGGTGACTTTCTCGCCGGTGAAAGAAAAGGCCCTGGAACTGGGAATCCCCGTTTTCCAGCCCGATTCCATGCGCCGTGACGACGTCATCGAACAGCTGCGCAGCCTGGCACCGGATGTCATCATCGTCATCGCCTACGGCAAGATTTTGCCGAAAGCCGTCCTCGACATCCCAAAATACGGCTGCCTCAACGTCCACGGCTCGCTGCTGCCGAAATACCGCGGCGCGGCTCCTATCCAGTACGCTGTCAAGGACGGCGAAGCTGAAAGCGGCGTGACCATCATGCTCCTCGATGAAGGCATGGATACGGGGAAGATGCTGAAAAAAGCGGCCATTCCCCTGGATGCCAAGGAAACGACGGGCACTTTGTTCGATAAATTGTCCCTCCTAGGGGCCCAGACCCTGCTCGACGTCCTGACGGACCTGGAGGGCTATGAAAGCCGGGCTGTCGCCCAGGATGAGAGCCAGGCAACATATACGGCAAAAATTACCAAGGAAGAAGCCCAGATCGACTGGACCCAGGATGCTGTCGTGCTGGAACGGCTCATCCGGACGCTGGATCCTCATCCCGGCGCATATACGATCTGTCACGATGGCAAGCGCCTGAAAATCTGGTCGGCTGATGTCGTCGAAGGTACCGGGGCCGAACCGGGAACCATCTTGGATGTGACCAAGAAGCAGTTCACCATCCAGACCGGAAGCGGCGCCCTGCGCATTCGCGAAGTCCAGCCGGAAAGCCGGAAGCGGATGGCTGCTGCCCAATATCTCCAGGGTGTGACCTTGACGGCTGGGGAACGGCTATAAACAAGACTCCATGCAGAGAAGCGGGACAACTGCCGCAAAGAAGACGGTTGCCCTGCTTTTGTGCTGTTCACCCGTGCTTTTTGAAATAGGGAGGAATCTATGAACGTACGTGAAATTGCCTTTCAGAGCCTGCTGACTATCTGCCGGGACGAAGGGTATAGCAATATCGTCGTCTCTAAGGCGATACAGAAGCATCAATTTGCCGACAGGGACCGGCGTTTTTATACAGAACTCGTTTACGGGACCTTGCGCTGCCTCAATTACCTGGACTGGATCATTTCCCAGATCAGTACGCGCAAGCTGAAAAAGCTCGATCCCGTCTGCCTGGCCATTATCCGCCTGGGCTTGTATCAGATTTTCGGCATGACCAAAGTCCCCGAATCGGCAGCCTGCAACGAAGCTGTCAAGATGGCGACGAAATTCGGCAATAAAGGCATGGCAAAGTTCGTCAATGCCATGCTGCGCAACAGTATCCGCCGGCGGGACCAATTCATCATTCCCGATAAGGACAAAAACCTGACAGCCTATCTGGCCCTGACGTATCATCAGCAGGACTGGCTCGTCCGCCGCTGGCTGGAAGAATATGGCCCAGACGATACAGAACGGCTCTGCCAGTATTTCGATACCATCCCGGCACTGTGCCTGCGCGTCAATACGGCCGTCACCAGTCGCGAAGACCTGTTGGCTGAGCTGGAAAAGCAGGGCCAGCCGGCCCGTCCGGCTGCCATTTCGCCGGATGGCATCTATCTCGATGGCAATCCGGGCATCCACGAGCTGACCTGCCTCCGTGATGGCCGGGCTATCATCCAGGATGAACCGTCCCAGCTGGTCGCCCATATCGTCGATCCCCAGCCGCACGAAGTCGTCTTCGACGTCTGCGCTGCTCCCGGCGGCAAGACGACCCATTTGGCTACTCTGGGCGGCCCGTCGTGCGTCGTCTACGGCGGCGATATCCACGAACATAAGCTGCGGCTCATCGAATACAATGCCCAGAAGCTGGGTCTCAAGAATGTGCGGACCCTGCTCCAGAACGGCTGCACCATCGGCCAGAAATATGCCGGCAAAGCCGACCGGGTCCTGGTCGATGCGCCTTGTTCGGGTCTCGGCGTCCTGCGCCACAAAATCGACTTGCGCTGGCGCAAGAATCCCAGCGATCTGCGGACCCTGCCGGCCCTGCAGCGGCGCATCCTGGACAGCGCCTCGCGATGCGTCCGCCCGGGCGGCGTCCTGGTCTACAGCACTTGTACCATGAATGATGAGGAAAACAGCCGCATTGTGGCTGACTTTTTGAAGAACCATCCGGAATTTCACGTCGAAAATGCGACGCAGTGGCTGACCGTCCCTGGTCATGAAGGCCCGTTCATCCAGCTCCTGCCGCAGCGCGACAATCTGGACGGCTTCTTCATTGCCCGCATGAAAAAGGAGGGTGGACATGAATAACCTCTTCGATATGACGAAAAAGGAACTGCAAACGTTCCTCGTCGCCCAGGGAATGAAGAAATTCCGGGCCGACCAGATTTTCCATTATGTCTATAAAGAAAATATCTTTTCCTGGGATGAAATGGTCCTGCTGCCCAAGAAAGACCGGCAGCTTCTCAAAGACGTCCTGCCCATTCACTTTCCAGAAATCGTGTCCCGCCTGGACGCGCCCGATGGCCAGACAGTTAAGCTGCTCTTGCAGCTCGCGGACGGCGAAACCGTCGAAACGGTGCTCATGATGCACGATTACGGCAATTCCATCTGCGTGTCGTCCCAGGTCGGCTGTGCCGTCAACTGCGCCTTCTGCGCGTCGGCCAAGAACGGCTTTGTCCGCAACCTGTCGGCCGGTGAAATGGTCGCACAGCTCCTGGCTTTCCGTAAATACGTCACGCCGGAACTGCACTCCATCGTCATCATGGGGACGGGGGAACCGCTCCTCAATTATGACAACGTCATCCGTTTCATGAAGCTCATCCACGACAAGGATACGCTCTATCTGGGCTATCGCAACATGACCCTGTCCACGTCGGGCATCGTCCCCAAGATGTATGACCTGGCCAAAGAGGGCATGCCCATCACCCTGGCCGTGTCCCTCCACGCGCCGAACGACGCCTTGCGGCGGCGGATCATGCCCATTGCCGAAAAATATCCCCTGGAAGCCGTCCTCCAAGCGGCACGTCACTATTTCGACGTCACAGGCCGAAAAGTCACCTTTGAATATATCCTCATCAAGGGCCTGACCTGCACTAATGCCTGCGCTAAGGAACTGGCCCGCCTCCTGGGCGGCCAGAACATCCTGGTCAACGCCATCCCCATCAATGATAATTATGACGTCGGCCTCTACCGGCCTGACGAAAAGACGATGAATGAATTTGTCACTTATCTGCAGCGCCATGGCGTCCCTGTCACCTTGCGGCGGGAAATGGGCAGCAAAATCCAGGCTGCCTGTGGCCAATTGCGGATAAAACGCGAAAAAATTTGACAGGTGACGGCGAATATGATATGAATTAAAGTGTACCTATAACGAAACACCGTGAGAGGACGTGAGAATTTGGGCACATACGGTGAATCCAAAATCGGCTTGGTTCGGAAAGTGAATGAAGATTCCTTTTATATCAGCCACGAGAAAAACGTACTGGCCGTAGCTGACGGTATGGGCGGCTATGTAGGCGGTGAAATCGCCAGCAAGACGGCTGTAGAAGCCATCGCCTATTACTTCAAGAATTTCAGTTATGCGGCACCGGTACAACTGGAGAAGGCCATTCAATATGCGAATTCCAGTATCCTCAGCAAGACCTTGATCGACCCCTCGCTCAAAGGGATGGGGACGACTGTTTCTTTAGTGACGCTGGCCCGGCACATGGCTTTTTGGGGCCACGTCGGCGACAGCCGTATCTACTTATACCGCGACGGGGAGTTCACGCAGATTTCTGCCGACCATACCATCGTCCAGGTCCTGCTCGATAAGGGCAAGATCACGGAAGAAGAGGCCATTGACCATCCCCAGCGCCATGTGCTGACCAGAGCCGTCGGCGTCGATGAAAACCTGGTCGTCGACAGCGGAGCCTTTGAAGTACAGCCAAAGGACCGTATCCTGATTTGTTCTGACGGCCTGACGTCGTTCATCCGGAAACAGGAACTCCGCGATGCCATCGGCGATTATCGCCGGACGGAACGGGAAATCATCAATGATCTCTTTGCCCGCGTTTATGAGAACGGGGCCAACGATAATGTTACCGCAATTTTAACGACCATATAATCGCGAACGACTATGAAAGTGGTGGAATAGCTAAAAATGATTGGTCATATCTTAGATAACAGATACAAGATATTGGAAAAAGTAGGCACAGGCGGCATGGCCAGCGTGTACAAAGCACAGGATATCCTCCTGGACCGGATCGTCGCCGTAAAGATACTTCATTCAAAATACGGCAATGACCACGATTTTGTCGTCCGCTTCCGGCAGGAAGCCCAGGCGGCTGCCAAATTGTCACACCCCAATATTGTCAATATATACGACGTCGGCTACGATGAAAATGTCCATTACATCGTCATGGAATTCGTGCGCGGCGAAACGTTGAAAGAGTATATCGAAAAGCACGGCCATCTGCCGATCAACACGTCGATACAGATTGCCTTCGATATTGGTGAAGCTTTGGAAAATGCCCATGCCAACGGCATCGTCCACTGCGATATCAAGCCCCATAATATCCTGGTCACCGAAACAGGGCGCATCAAAGTCGCCGACTTCGGTATCGCCCGGGCCGTCAATTCCGTCGAAAACAGCGACCGCACGGTCCTGGGTTCTGTCCATTATTTTTCACCGGAACAGGCCAGCGGCGGCCATATCGACGAACGGACGGATATCTACTCCCTGGGTGTCGTCATGTATGAAATGATGACCGGTGTCGTCCCCTTCCAGGGCGATACGGCCATCAGCATCGCCCTGAAGCACGTCCAGGACGACATCCCCTTGCCGACCAAGTACAACCGCCGTATCCCGCGGCTCGTCGAACAGGTCATCCTCAAGGCCATGGCCAAGAACCCGGACGACCGTTTCCAGTCCATCGGCGAGATGATGTCGGAACTGCGCCTGTCCCAGGGTTTCATCAACACCAACGGCGCCCGGCCGATCATCAGCAAGGGCCCGTATAACTTCGGTACGCAGAAACTGCAGCCTATCAAGGAAAAGGAACTGCCCGAAGATGAACCTCCGGAAAAGAAGAAGAACCCTTTTACGCGGTTCATGGATTCTATCAGCAATCATTCTCAGAAAACCATCATCATCGGTATGCTCGGCGTCTTCCTCGTCGCCTTTGTCTGGGCCTTCTTTTCCTTCGGGAATTTTTGGAGTACTGAAGATATTACCGTACCGGATGTGACGGGTAAGCAGGTAGAAATTGCCAAGAAGATCCTCAAGGATAAGAAGCTCGACGTCTCCGTCAAGGAAGTGGAAAGCGACGAAGTGCCAGTAGGCGAAGTCGTTTCTCAGACTCCGTCCGGAGGGGCTGTCGTCAAGGCCAACCGGACCATCTACCTGACCGTCAGCAAGGGCAATAAGGGCGAAGAAGTTCTCATACCGGACCTGCGGAGCCTGACCCTCGATGAGGCCGAAAAGAAACTGAAGGAAATCGGTCTGTCTGTCGGCAAGGTGCGCTACAAAGAGAGCGCCCAGTATGCGGATGGGACCATCATAGACCAAGATCCGGAATCGCCGAAGAAAGTCGAAAAGGGGACGAAAGTTGATCTCGTCGTCTGCCGTAAGAGCGAAGCGGAAAAAGAAGCCGAAGCGGCTAAGAACGAAGCGCCCAATACGAGCGGCATGAGCCTCGACGCAGCCGTGAAAGCCCTGGAAAGCGCAGGGTACTCCGTCGGCAATGTGTCCAACCTCGATTCGTCGAAAGACAGCTCTCAGGCCGTCGTTACGGGCCAAACGTCGGAAGACGGCAAGGTCGTCAACTTGTCCGTCGAATATCCGTCGTCCCAGAGCAGCCAGAGTTCGCCGTCGAGCAGTTCCGGCGGCTCCGATGGCAGTGCCAATAACCAGGAACCGGCCGGGACGCCCCATTATGGGACCGTCAATATCAGCGTACCGTCCGGCGCTTCCAGCCAGCATGTCCAGATCGTCGTATCCGACGACAACGGCTCGCGCGTCGTCTATGACCGCAGTCAGGCCGGTGGCGATAACATCTCCAAGAGCGTCAGCGGCACGGGCAAGACGAGAGTCAAAGTCTATATCAACAATTCATTAGTACAGGATCAGTACATCTAAGGGGAGGAACATGACAAAAGGACGCGTCATCAAGAACTATAACGGGTATTATTATGTCGATGTCGGCCGGGAGAACCTCGTCGAATGTCGCCGCCGCGGCAAATTGCTGAAAGCCAAGATTCTCGTCGGCGACGAGCTGGAAATCACCGAGCTGGGCCAGGATAAGGGCGTCATCGAAGCCATGTTGCCCCGGCGCAACCAGATACGTCGGCCGGCGGTAGCCAATATCGACCAGCTGCTGGTCATCATGGCGGCCCAGTCGCCGGACCCGAACCGTTTCCTCGTCGACAAGATGCTCATGACCTGTGAATACGGCGGCATCCATCCGACGCTGTGCTTCAATAAGTGCGACCTGGACCGGGAAACAGCCGAAGCCTATAAAGCCTTTTATGAACGTTGCGGCTATGACGTCTATCTCGTGTCGGCCAAGACCGGCGAAGGCCTGGATACGCTGCGGGCTCTCCTGCCGCACCGCATGACGGCCTTTGCCGGCCCGTCGGGCGTCGGCAAGTCCAGCCTGCTGTCGCAGCTCCTGGGGCGGAAGGACTTGTCCGTCGGCGCCGTCAGCGAAAAGATCAAGCGCGGCCGCCATACGACGCGCCATTCGGAAATCATGCGCCTCGACAGCGACACGTACGTCGTCGATACGCCGGGCTTCAGTGCCCTCGATTTCGAGCACCTCGACCCCCGGGAAGTCCTGCGCTTGTTCCCGGATATGCTGCCCTACAGCGGCGGCTGCAAGTTCTCATCGTGCCTGCACCTGTCCGAACCGGAATGTACGGTCAAACAAGCCGTAGCCGACGGCCATATCCAGGCCGAACGCTACGATACATATTGTAAGATACTCACTTCCATTGCAGAAAGGAAACGATAGTTATGGTAACCATTTGCCCCTCTATATTGTCGGCTGATTTTTCCCGCCTGGCCGAAGAAATCCAGGACGTTGAACGGAAGGGGGCCGACTGCATCCATCTCGACTTGATGGACGGCCATTTCGTACCGAACCTGACCTTCGGCGTACCGGTCATCAAAGCCCTGCGCAGCTGCACGAAACTGCCTTTCGATGCCCATCTCATGGTCGAACATCCGGAAACCTATATCGACGGCCTGGCGGCTGCCGGCGTCCAGTACGTCACGGTCCATCAGGAAGCCTGTGTCCACCTCGACCGGGTCCTGCAGCAGATCCGCGAAGCAGGCATGAAAGGCGGCGTCGCCCTTAATCCGGCGACCCCCGTATCTTCCTTGTCCTGCGTGGCCGGGCAGTTGGATATGATCCTAATCATGAGCGTCAATCCCGGCTTCGGCGGCCAGAAATTCATCCCCTATGCCGTCGATAAGATCCGCCAGGCGAAAGCCCTCCTGGAACAGGCCGGCAATACGGCGGCCGTCATCGAAGTCGACGGTGGCGTCAATGCCAAGACTGTCCAGGCCGTCAAAGACGCCGGTGCGACCTTCCTCGTCGCCGGCAGTGCCGTCTTCGGAGCTGAAGACCGGGCCGCAGCCATTGCGTCCTTACGATAAGGACTTGTATTTCTTCCTTGCATGTGCTAAAATCATACATGTAGTTCAAGTGAATAAGGATAGTCTTTGAGGCAAGGTGAGAAAGCGGCGCTTTCAATTCCTGACCGGCGGTGACAGTCCGCTAACCCGCAAGGGTTGAACCGATGCAATTTCGGTACCGACAGTACAGTCTGGATGGGAAAAGACGACAGATTGTGTTTTTGTTGCGCTCAAAAGGCTATGGGAATCTTACGTCCATAGCCTTTTTTTATCTTGCAAATCTGAATGGAAGGGAAGGAATACATTGGAACCGGCAGAGTATATGAAAAAAGCCCTGGACTTGGCAAAGACCGCCCTGGGCTATACGACACCTAACCCGGCTGTCGGCTGTGTCATCGTCAAAGACGGTGAAATCGTCGGCACGGGCTATCACCATAAGGCCGGCACGCCCCATGCGGAAGTATGGGCTTTGCGTGAAGCCGGCGAACGGGCCAAAGGAGCGACGGTCTATGTGACTCTCGAACCGTGCGCCCATTACGGACGGACGCCGCCCTGCGCCCGGACCCTCGTTGAAAAGGGCGTCGGCAAAGTCGTCATGGCCATGCTCGACCCGAACCCCTTAGTCGCCGGCAAGGGGGCCGCGATCCTGCGGCAGGCGGGCATCCCCGTCGAAGTCGGCCTCCTGTCGAAGGAAGCAGCCCAGCTCAACGAAGTCTTCATCAAGAACATGATGGTCCAGAAACCGTTCATCGCCATCAAATTGGCCCAAAGCCTCGATGGCCGCACGGCTTCGCGGACGGGGAAATCCCAGTGGATCACCAATGACTGGGCCCGCAGTTACGGGCACTACCTGCGCTCTATCTACGACGGCATCCTGGTCGGTATCAATACGGTCCTGACCGATAATCCGCTCCTGACCAGCCGCATCGAACGGCCTGGCCAGGACGCACCGCATCAGCCTGTACGCGTCGTACTGGATACCAAAGGACGGACACCTTTGAATTCACTCGTCGTCACCGATAAGACGACGCAGACCCTTATCGTCACGACGTCTTTGTGCCCCGTAGAGAAGATGAAGGCTTTGAAAAACGCCGGCGTCCGCGTCATCCTGGCTCCGCTCCAGGACGGCAAGACCATCTACTTGCCTGACGCCTTGCAACTCCTGCATGATGAAGGACTGACCAGCATCCTCGTCGAAGGCGGCAGCACCGTCCAGGGCAGCTTCTTCGATGCCCGCCTGGTCGATAAGATTTATGCCTTCGTCGGCGACAAGGTTATCGGTGGTACTGGCGCATTGCCGTCGGTTGGCGGCTGCGGCGTCGATGAGCTCGATGAATGTATGCCGCTGGTCTATGATTCGGTAGAGCTCCATGAAAATAACATATTGATTACGGCATATAATGCCAACAGGGAGGGTGCCTATGTTCACTGGCATCATTGAGGAACTGGGGACGATTGCCCATATGGACCGCCGCCCCGATTCTATCCGCCTGACCATTCAGGCGCACAAAGTATTAGAAGGCACGCAGCTTGGCGACAGCATTGCCGTCAACGGCGTCTGCCTGACCGTTACGGATATGACGGATTCGACCTTTTCGGCCGATGTCATGCATGAAACCATGCGCCGTTCGTCGTTCAGCACCATCAAGAGCGGCTCTAAAGTCAACCTCGAACGGGCCATGCAGGTCGGCGGCCGCCTGGGTGGTCACATCGTCAGCGGCCACATCGACGGCGTCGGCCATGTCGCCCGCATCGCGACGGACGGCATTGCCCGGGTCATCACCATTTCCATCCCGAAAGATATGGAACCGTTCATCGTCGAAAAAGGGTCCATCACCATCGACGGCATCAGTTTGACCGTCGTATCCGTCGGCAACAGCCAATTTTCCGTTTCCATCATTCCCCATACCATGGCCAATACGACCCTCATGGATAAGCATCCAGGGGCTATCGTCAATTTGGAAACCGATGTCATCGGGAAATATGTCCATAGCTTTACCGTCGGTCATCCGTCGCAGACTTCTTCGGGCCTGACGATGGAAAAACTGCTGGAAAATGGATTTTAACATAATTATTTCAGAATAGGAGTGTTTTACAATGGTACAAGTCAAAGAAGGTAAATTAATCGGTTCTGGTGCGAAATTCGGCATCGTCGTCGCACGTTTCAACGAATTCATCTGCAGCAAGCTCCTCGGCGGCGCTTATGACGCTCTCCATCGCCATGGCGTCGATGACGCAGATATTACGACAGCCTGGGTCCCGGGTGCTTTTGAAATCCCACTGATCGCCCAGAAAATGGCCGAATCGGGCAAATACGACGCCGTCATCTGCCTCGGTGCCGTCATCCGCGGCGCTACCAGCCACTATGACCTGGTCTGCGGCGAATCGGCTAAAGGCATCGCCCAGGCATCCCTTAAGACGGGCATCCCCATCATGTTCGGCGTCATCACGACGGAAAACATCGAACAGGCCATCGAACGGGCTGGCACAAAAGCCGGCAACAAAGGCTTCGACGTCGCTACTAGCGCTATCGAAATGGTTAACCTCATCAAAGAATTATAAAAGCGAGCGAAATCACAAAAAGGGCTGTCTCTCCGGGCGGGTGCCAGGAAAGGCAGCCTTTGCTTTAATCCTGAATTTTTACCGGTTATCGCTGATTGCCTTTTAGCTCTTTCCAGACAGAAGGTTCAAATTCTCATTAGCATACACAGCTATATTTTGGCAAAATACATTGAAATCCGGGCTAAGGAAAACGATAAGGTCCTGTTTCACTCTCTCTACAAGAAGAATGATGGATTGGTATATGGTGAACAAAAGAGAAAATTCAGCGACCTTGAAAATAATACAATTGTAACCGCCTTTGAAGCACTTATGGATGAAGTCTGATAATCTATTCATATTATAAAAATAAAAAAAGTGGAGTGGGAAGGAATAATCCAACCCGCCCCACTTAGTTATTACAGTAATTTATTATTAGGCTGCTTTACCTGCGATAAATGCTTCGATACCTTTAGCAACGATAGAGGTAGCAAAACCACTTGAATGCTTAACATACAGCTCAGTAGTAAGCGGAGTAGTTTTGATATATTGGTTATCGTTACTCAGATACAAATTATCGTTTTCGATAGTAATATAGTCGTAAGTTGCACCTTCTTCTACCATTCTAGCCTGCTCTACTTCAGGATAAGCTCCAGTAAATACATGACCTTGGTAGCCCATGAAACGTACTTCAGCATCACGTACTTGTTTCCAGTAGCCTTTACCAGGATTACCAGGAGTCTTAACGATAGTAGCACCAGGGATTGCAGTAGGCTGATTAGCCAGCAATGCACCAGGAACAGTAGTATACAAGGTAGCTTCCATGCTAACTACAGAGTATTCACTCAATGAGTAAACTCCTTCATTATCGTCTTTTTCCATAGCTGTCAAAGTAATAACAGCAGCAGAAGCCTGAGCTTGGATTCTACGATTTTTGTGTTTGTTAATCTTCTTAACAATAGCAGCTGCCAAAGCTTCAGCGTCATTAGAGTCAGCATATACTTCATAAGTATGTGTAAACTGACCTGGAGCTTCATAGATATCTTTGTAAACCATTCTCAGAACATATCTATGACCAGCAACGATAGTAGCGTCAGTCAAAGTAATAACAATTTTGTCCTGAACAGGTGCTACATATTCACCAATAACTGCACTCGGTTTAGAAGCTTTTTGGATTTCATTACCGAATTTAATATTAGCTTTCTGAGCAACTGTACCATCTGGCATAGTTACATTAATCTTATTTTGAGCAACTCCTACGTAAAGAGAAGTAGCATTAACTGCATCAGCAGCAGTCTTAATGATAGCTCTATTCTGGTCGAACAAAGCAACGTCGCCTGCACTCAAAGCATCAGCAGTTGTATATGATGCCGGCAGATTTTTACCAATTAGGATATAATCCACATGTTGAAGCATAATTATATATTTTATTTAGTTTAACAATGTGCGCTCATGTAAACTTTTTTGTTCATGTACTACTTTCCTTATTTCAGATTTCCACGCCCATGAACGCGTTTATTATTCGTCAGATTTATCTGACTATTTAGTTGAAGCCGCTTCTGACAGATATAGTCTAACTGCCGCATCAACAATTTCTTGGTGAGTTACTTCTGGTAACTCTGTATATTCTTTCACTAGATCCTTACCTAAATCTTTTGCATTTCTTAAGTAAGTAAGTATATACTTAGTAATACCGTAATTTCCATCAGTAATCAATACTATTTTGTTCTCCGTATATAGGCGAACAGGTCTGGCTTGATTGTGGTGGAGGTGGTATTCTGACAAACTATTTTCTAGAATTCTGTCTACTGTTTCTATGGTAGCTTCTAATACGTCCCTGGTTCTAACTACTAACAATGGGCAAGCATTAGAATAAATATCAATAAATGTTTCTTCACCTAGTGCAAACAAATAGTTATTTGGATAGCTAGTTGACCATCTATTATTCTCTACCATAAAGTCAGATTTAGTATAGATAGTCTTATCTACCAATGTACGTAATTTATCAGTTATCTCTTGATTCTGCTGAAATACTCTATACAACTATTTCACATACTCATCTTTAGCACGATTTATAT